>JAAUXT010031011.1_pt1 | contig 57301 bp, 58 predicted proteins | sample 7278171 | NCBI WGS metagenome assembly JAAUXT01 (sample SAMN14350112, study PRJNA611818) | marine sediment metagenome | isolation source: surface marine sediment (1.8m) | place: French Polynesia: Moorea | collected 2018-08
GTGTCCTGCCTGACCCGGAGGCCGCTCTCCACTTGAGGCCGACAAGGAGACAACTCGGGCGTGGTGTTGTCCAGATATCAGTCGGTGCAAAATGGTCCATCAAATGCACAAAATGAAACAGAACTTTTTCGACCAAGATCACCTGCGTGTGTTGTGTGTGCTATTTCTAAAGAGCCACCATGGAAACTGAAAATGCCTCCGCAATCGCGGTCAAGTGTCGGTGAAGGCCACAGAGACCCCAGCTGACTTCAATCTTCGACCCGTCTGTACCCGTGAGTGTTAGCCTCAAGTTCAGTCAGTCAGTTGGTGTCCTTTGATTTGTCCACCAAGGAAAGAATTGGTCAATTTAACAAAGTGGAAACTACTGTTCTGCATTGTTCAGCAAACAGTAAAAATGGTTGGTTTTTCTCTGTACACTGAATTTCCATGGTGATGACCAACAAACGCTCTAAATGATGAGTTTTGGAGTTTGCGTGTTTCTGGCACCAAACCTGGGGCCAGAAAACTTCAGTGTGCGTGAAACAACAGGTCAAGAAAATCGCATGCAAAACGATCCGCAACGGTCCAATGTCTTCGCTGACAAACGTCCTTCTTTGGACGAATCTGGTCAGTACTGGAACCAGAATTGCAGGAGAAGACCTGAATTTCAGGTTGTTGTGGCAGAGATCTTTCTGCCATCCACAAAGAAGAATTTCTAAGCAGCACACTCAAGAGTTTCAGGGATCGAATGAACGGAAGATGTGAAGTCACACTTGCACCGATTGATCTGAACCTAAATTGAGCTTCAACATGTCTGAGTCAAAAGGGAGTGACCCATGATGCGAGCTACTCTGAGAAATCATCAAGGAATCCTTCGTTCACGCGTACTGCAGTCTGTTTTCAGCATCTAACAGACCACGAATTTGCCAGGGACAACATGGTCTTCCAAGAGTTTTGTTCACTTCAGAGAACACAAGATCTAGAACTCAAGGATTGGAAAATTGAACCGTTTGGTTTGCATCTACCAACAATACACAGGATGAAAACGAAAAAGGACACATCTTCGACCTGGGCCCGTGACACTGCCATTGTATCCCTGTGTACACACTGCGCACATGCTCCTGCTTTTGACTCAGTCCCCTGTTACAGAGACGGGCGTGCCGTGTGAGGGTCGGGACCGGCGCAGCCTGGCAATGTTCTCCTGCTCAACGCCTAATTATTTCAGTGGCACAGATCCCATAGACAAGTTGACATGTCGTTGCTGGGCGATATGACAAAGTCCCAGGCCGGTGGTGCTGAGGTCGATCAGCCAGCGCGGAGAAGCAGAGGCAGGTGAAAATTCTATTGAACACACTGTGCTGGAAAACAGAGAACACACACTGTCGATAGCTCCTTCTTTCTCTCTTACATTCTCTCTTTCCCTTTCATCTTTCATCTTTCTTTTTTTCGTTTTGACACTCAGTCACTTCTGTGTTTCTCGCTGCTTGTCCATTGCTCTTTGGATGTTGGATGTAAGTTGGCCTCTCCTCTTTCTCGCTTGGTTCATTTTTGTTGGAAGAGCATGGGTGACAAGTTTGTGCGTGTGTGCGCGCGTGTGTGTGTTTTCGCCGCAGGAGAAAGAATTTGTTGTGTGTGTTTTTTTTTCACGTTTTTTTTGTCTGACTGTCCGAGTCACATCATATCATGCCATAACGACTCGTCTCACATAATGCGACAATTGCATCCGAGAGAGAGATTACAAACTGCGGTTTGCAAACTAATGGGACCGAGACCCTTGACTGAACAGAATGCACTGTTTTGGGGATTTTCAGCCGACTTGTCAATGCAATTTGTTGTCCATTAACAGTGTTTGTCTGATGAGGTTTTCCTTTGGGATTAGTTTGAGTCGAGAAGGGCGCTCTGGCATAATGTTATGGCACTGACTTTCAAGCCAGAGGACCCCAATTCCGACCATTTCCATGCCCATCCATGGTAAAAAGAGAATCTGTGACTTCAAGGCAGAGAACGAACAAAAGCACTAGTCATCCCGAGACCGGCAGTACCTATTGGCAAACAGTGCGTTAGTGGGTATTAAAACTTCAAAACTCCCTTCGTCAACAAGAGCACTTTTTAATAGCAAACGACGGAAATCTTGCACAATGAAGGCATATCTCACACCCAGAGGAACTCCAAAGTTTGAATTTTTCGGCCTCATCAAAAGATGAACGACTAATTGTGGGAACACAAACGGCCCAGTTTCAAAGAAAGCTTGGAGAATTTTGCACCCAAACCAAAAATCACGAGTTGGAAGTAACGCCAGAGTAGACAAAATATGATAACCCAAATTTCGTTCATATCGGCGATTAGTACTCAATTAAATACGACTATTTCCACATTGCTGGGTTCAGTTTGAGTGCACAATATGTGTTCGTGTAATTGTTGAGTTGTTGGTGTCAAACACAGTTGTGGCTCGCCTCAGTCAAGATAACTGTATTGTTTCATAAATATTTGAGTTTGTCAAAAATGTTCTATTTGAACATAAGGAATGTCACCAGTGTGATTTACTCAATTACTTGAATCCCTTGTTTGTTGATAAACAAGCAATGAAAACGTGAACTCATCCTGCGAACCTACTGACGATTTTGTGGGTTGTTTTGGGATGAAGCTGCTCAAATCTGAGGTAACACTGATCCATCAAATTCCTGCATGCAGATTCTTTGTTTGAAATTTTGTGTCTTCGGAATGCTTTCGTGTCATCCAAGGAGGCTGTATCTGTGGCACAAACTGGTCTGACGTCGCGGAGTTGCACCTGAAGAGAATTGGACGTGTCTGGATCACTCGTCAGCTCTGCATGTGCAGCACCACAACTCTATCTGTGGACCAGTGTTGAGCATTCATGTGCACAAATAACAGTAAGTGTTTGGCCACATTCAAGATCTGCAGAAGATATTGCGGCATCTGTGCTCAGCGCTCTGGGCTTTGTTTTCCCATGCTCCCGACGAATTACTACAATGCATACAAGAGGCGAGACTCAGCGTAAATAGTAGTAGCGTAAGATAAATACAAGTTCACTTTCATTCATTCACTGATAATTTGCAGTAACAAAAAGAAAGAAACAAACAAACAGTGCAATACTGATAGTGGAAATCAGGTCAATGCTTGTCAAACTTTCCATCTCAACCAAAAACTTGAAAGCGCAAAACTGCAAGGTGATGCAAAATGGACCTCATGTGAACGACAATTGTCAGGTGTACTGGTGGACATCGTGAGAAGCTCGCAACGGACACTGACCTGTCGAGAAGCAGAAAAGCTGAAAAATGTTGCGCTTGTCAACTGAAATTTTCGTGTCATTCACGAAAGAATGCAGATTTTTTGCCGGTGAATTAAAGGATTCCTTTGCCAGTGTGTCTTTCAAAATTGATGTAAATTTCAATTCAACTGGCAAGAAAAAAGGACATGCAGAAGACGCATCACTTGGAAAAGAAATTCAAAAGTCCAATCTATTTTCCCATTTTCACTGGGGAACTCTCCACAATAGTTTCCTTTAAATTCAAACCAAATGACCTCGTATACTTCTAATATTTGCACAAGTATATCAGAGGAGCTTGTGTGTACCATCCATTTTAAGTCTGACCTGAAAAAAGACAAGGGAACACAGAGAGTCCTCCAAAAAAGCACGCAGAGAATGAATCATAATTTGTTTGCTCAATTTTGATTGACGTATCCTTGATACGCTCTCTACATATCCAAACGTGTACGCAGAAAAACTTCTTCGGCAAAACAAAATCCGTTGGGTTTATTTGGCAGCATAGAATCACAATCTTTCATAACTGGTGCTGAGTGCGTGATAAAATTTACCTGAATGTTGGATCCTGGCTCCTTTAGCATTTTGTGCGATCTTTGGGAAGTAAAATCGAGACTCAAGAGTGGGTTTCTTCTGAAAACTTGCAAGTGTGATCGAGAAGGACAAACTTTCAGCGACACAGAGCGAGGAGAAAGTTGAAGATTGTGCAACACGGTCCAGTATCCGTTTGTGCATGACCAAACCCTTGAACACGCCAGTGCTCAGAACGTTCAAGTTGCACACAAACTATATACCAAGAAAATTGTGAAGTATGAGTCACAAAACGCCACCTCAAATGTATTGCTGTGAAAGTCTTTCTCCACAACCAAACGAACCAACACAAAAGGGAGCTCTTAAGACAGCTGACACTTAATTATGATGAAAATGTATGTGAAGAACGCCTCAGTAATTGTACAAAAAGTGCGACGCTGTCTCCGCGCTTCGTTCGTGACAAAAAGCGAATAATTTTTGGACAATTAGCACAGAAAATTCCAGCGACACAATTTGTCCATAAAGGAAGAATAATGAATTCATACTCGGAGCAAGAACGTATCAACTGACAAAAGTTGGCATGTTTGGTGTATTGGAAGGAACGAAGTGGTCGTTTCTTCACTTGTAAAGACTCCTTGAAATTTTAGACTGAAATGTCCCACGCACCAGAAATCTGTTCTTGGCCTGAGACAACGAAGTGGAGGTGACAAAAGTAAGAAGGTTACAAGAAAGATAGGATCTCGCTGGTCCAAGTCGTATGAGCTGTCAAGGTTGGAGAAGATCAAAGGTGGCGGAGGTCATTGTCAGGGACAGAAAGCACACAAATAACGTTGGGAGAAGCGAAGTTTTTTTTTCCCTTTTTTGTTTTGACCTTGTTCCCGTTTGTTCAATTTGAGTACCAGTTTTTCTCTTTTTATCCTTTGTGTTTAAAGTACATATTTTTATGATATCAGAAGCCGGTTTCCCCACCCAAGTCTCTCCCTGAAGTGATCAGGGGCCACTTCAAAGGAAGCTCCATTGAAGGGCACAAGAAAACAGCACAGGGGTTCTTCTTTGCCAAATTGTCCAGACCCATTTTTCAAAATAATTTTGTTGTTGTTGTTTTGCTTGTGTGTGTGTGTGTGTGTGTGTGTGTGTGTGTGTGTGTGTGTGTGTGTGTGTTGCGCATGTGGAATGGAACTCCATATCTTTCGTTGGACAAACTAAATTTCCAAAGCCCTCGGACTTGCTGCTGTTTTGGAGATGGCAACAAGAACGTACCAACGTTGACAGAACAAATTGTTTGATTTTGTCTTGGTTTGTGACCTGCCTGACCTGCTCAGCAGGTAAAAAGTTTGCAACATTCGCAACTCTAGTCGTGAGCGTGTTGCTTATCTTGCTGATCGCACTGACACAAACATTTGTTTGGACAAAGCTTCATCATTCGTGCAGACTGAAAAACTTCTTGGTCAATGTCACAGAAGTTTTTGTTTTTGTCAACAGTTGAAGGATCCTATCTTACACTGCCAACAAATAACGAACTGTGAAAAACCAATATTGCTACTGTCTCGTTTGAGCAAATTTAGAGTAACCACCTGTTTTTTGCTTCTGAGCTTGACATAACGTGTTTATTCGCTAACGGAGAACAAATTCCCTTTGCTTCTGAGTAAATTTGATGACAGCAATGTATATAACTTCTTTCAAATATTTACATGTTATATTTTTGCTCCAAAAGGCTTTACGACTATTAACCCAATATTTGAGAAACACACAACTCCTATTTGCATTCTTTTCTCATCACAATTGAAGCGCAAAAAATTTTAGAACATAAACATTTGTTCTTATGGGCAATGCAACTGTATTAGACACCGTTCTTGATGATACAATACTCAAAAATAAATACTCAAGCATTTGGATTACGTTTACTTATAGCGCGCTGGCAGCATCCTCAGCAAACGTCGCAAGAAGATGCCGGATGGGGCCGCATGCACCCAACATCGTAACATTTCGTCACATCTTCACAACTAGTGCGCTTATTTTCGTCCAATTTGGTCACTTGATCAAATCAAATTGTCAAGCTGAAGTGACCTTCACTCAGTAGTAAGTCAACTGGTTTTTGTTTTTTGGTTGTTTTTTTTTTCTGCACGAATGTGAGATACAGCTGGGTGTACAGAAGGCAGTTTTCAATAATTTTGGCCGCTATACATTTGGAGGAAATCCCGCGCCCCGCATCCAAAACTGGCCAATGATTCCAACTGCATGGAGGCAACGTTTCCAACTCAAAACATGACAACCATTCTGCACCTGTGAGAAGTCAACGAATGCACATGCAACCAGAGCATTTGGTTTCACCAGCTCAAATTCTGTTTGCCCGAAACAAAGCTTTTGGCCAAGACTGCTGAGTTTGTGATTGCCAACCGCAAAAAAATCCAAACACTTGCGTTGAGGTGAACCTGGGATACAACATTGTTGTAGCCAAGTCACGTTGAGTTTTCGATCAAGTTTTATCGCATTTATGCAGATGCCTCTTATTTTATTGAAACAGAATATTCGCTCAAGGTTCATTAGTATGTACACACCGTTGCCTACCAAAGGCTGCTGGCCTCGTATTGTTTTTTTTGCAGAAACAATAAGAAGCGGATCCAGAGAGAAAGACATTGAAAGCTCTCAGTTTTGTCGTGGCTTCAGGCCACGTGTCTTCTGTGTGGTATGTTCTCGTTCGAACACAGACTTTTCTCTGGGACAGTCTATTTTGAGGTCACGTGAGCAAAACCAAGATAATCTGGTCTCTCCGGCTCACCGGTGAGTGAGTCCCTCCAGGATCCACGCTCCGAGCCAAGGTACCTGCGAACGCACCTCATGATCCGATGACTCACCGAGACTGGCTCTCATCGTTCGTTCCTCTTCGAATCTTTCGTGGTATTGAAAGAAACAAGAAAAAGTTCGCACCGCGTCAAAGACATTCAGGATTTTGATTTTGACTTGAAAATTCAGGTTGGGCAACAAAAGAGAACAAACGCCCCCTCCAAATTTTGCTTTGCCTTTGTGCCTCACTTTCCACTTTTTTTCGATTTGTGGTCGCTGACAAAATTGTGGAGCACGAGCTTTGTGTTTTGTTTGCTTTGCTGAACATTGTCGATGACGCAAAGTTATCAACCGTGCGTCGCAAAAAACGACTTACGTTTCAAACATGTGAAGATGTTTGATTTGTTTTTGAAAGGACTCTCGAGAGCTGTGGATATCTCAATCAGTTCACAGCAAAATTGGAACTGAAGACGCCATCAGAGATAAACTACATTTTATTTGTCTTTATTTTGGCATGGTAAGGTAAACATGGCCGACAGGCGAGAACCGCCGTCTCAGCCAGATGGTTCCTGGATTTGCCACTTGATGTCGCTACAGCTGCAACCTCCAGGGCGGTTGCTCACCTTCAGATGAAAATGTGGTTTGTTGCAGCTTTTGGATTCAACAAAACAAGTTGATATATACAATGTCATGATGATGACAAAATCAAGTGAAAACCAGAATCGTTGCGGCAAAACCGATTGGCACTCGAAGTATGAAACACTTTTGGTCTCGAATCCCATTCATCCGCTTATCAGTGAGCGGAGCTCTCAGACATAGGAAATCCTGCACAACTATCCCTGTCGCTTCAAGCTATTTCCACCCACGCTGAAGAAACAAACAACCATTTCCTGAAAGGAATTGTTCATCACACTCGATCTGAACTGATCAGATAAGATTTGACGTGCAAGAACAAGTCAGATAGGATTTGGAAAGGTCAGAGTTTTCTCGACGACCATCGAAAGAAACTCCAAAAGTGACGTCATCACACGAGAAGATCCTGGACTTTAAGCACTTTCGATCTCAACCGAAATGTGTCATACTTTCAGCGGATGCGCGTGTTTGTAAGTTAATTTTCTTCTTCCGGATTGTGCAAAGAAAATCCATTTTGATTCAAAAATGTGTTGGTCTCGAATCTTTTCTTTCTTCGCTGAGTGTAAAATCACAAACAGGAAGCGCGGCTGAGGGCACAGAGAGTTTCCAAAACGGACCACTGACCATCTTTTCTTGTTGTTCACTTGTTGCGTGCAAAGAAGCCGATGCAAACCAAACTGCAATCGAATTGTTGTCTAGTTTCTTGGGAATATTGGATTGGTTTTTGGCTTCACCGGACGCCAAACTGTCTGAATGATACATTTCGACCCTGTATCGCGCGCCTTGCGTCCTCTGTGTGCCTCACAATTGCACCTCCTTCAACCATCAATATTTTAAATTCATAATTAAGTAAATTTTGACCTAGATTGTGGGTAAGTGTCGATCTAAGAGTGCAACGCAAACAACGCTGAGAGAGTGTTTGTGCTCAACGCGAGTGTACCCTTTGACCAAAACTTTGGAAAGTAAGTTCCAAGACAAGTTATGATATTTTGATATTTTTCGTGTCAAACTTGTGTATTTTCAGAATTGACAGTGCAGCGCGTAGCTTTGTTGCGTTCATTTTGATTGGAGCTTCCGAAGGACACGGGCAGGACCCGTGGTTCTACATTTCTTGTCCCCTCAATGCAGAGTACAAACACAACATAAAACATGGAAATAACTCACTCATTGAGCATTTCACTGAAAGAAACAATTGCATCCATTCAAATATTGCCATGCAGCTTTTCTTTTGCTGACTCACAAAACATGCAGACGAACCTGGAGGCTCTCTGCCTCGTCTTCCAAACATCATTCACGGAGAAGCCGCTGAAAAAAATCGAACATCTCCTGGGCTGCTTCTGCCCACAGAAAATCATTGCATCTTCTAAGACCTTGTTTGCAATGTTGTATTCCTTGCTGTTATCTGCTTGTACAATTGGTTGGTGGAATGGCGTGTAATGTCCTGTAGCAATCAACTTGCATCATGCTTTCTGCGCGTTTGTCTGGCTGCGGTGAGCTCTGTTTTCTTTCACGACTGCTAAAAGATGGATTCCGTGGAGAAACAAAGGCTGTTGTTTCTCGCTTTATATTTTGCACAGAACGATCCAACGAAAACGGACTGTGGACTGGGAGACACAAACACAACCTCGCTTGGCTCCTCTCAATGATTGCAACACAAGGAAAATAAGCGTTCTCACTCAGCTGCGTGGATTTGAGTCTGCAAGAACACGATGCCGCCCAAACGACCTGAAAGCGTCGCCTTACTTTTGATAGGGATTGGATTGAAATGCTGACACCTCAAACACTGCATCTGAGCAGCTTAGAATTACAAGATTTTGTGATCGTGAATGGAAAGGAAGTGGCTAAATGGTTTCCGCTTTCAATTCTCTGCTCTATTTTGACAGGAGCGGCTCAGTTGGTCTGGCAGCGTTGCAGTTCTTGTCTGTGTACAAATGTTACTCGTCATTCCGGAGTGACTTTGTCCGAATAAGAACGGCCAAACATGACGTTTCGAGGTCAGCAAAAGACACAAGCAAACCAATCTGGACGGAAGTAAAATGGAAAAGCATGTCGTGCAATACAAATTTCCACGGGCAGAAGCAACATGTTAAATTGCTCGCTCGCAGGGTTCAGAAAATATTTGCAGACCAATCAGTGGCGTTGACAAAGACGCTTGTCTCCCAACATTTAACGTGAAGCCTTCTCAGACAGCTCTCTTCATATTTAGATTAAACCCGTCACTGCACACTGGAGGCTGGCAAACTCTGAGTACATGCCCTGTAACTGAAAACCCTTGTACATTCTGCCGCGCATGGGAAAGTTCAATTTCTCGCGTTCGAAATGTCAAGGATGACAGGAGATTCTGAAGTATCTATCCAGCAAACAAGACGTCAGTGGAATTGAGCGAAACTTTGCATTTCTTTGCGTATTCTAAAATTTCGAATCGTGTGTGGTTCTTGGTACACCCCAGTTTTTGACCAGAGAATTTGTGTGCTTGTTTCAATAGTCCCCGTCATTCTGACAGCTGAAAGTGAATCACAGGTTTTGTGCGTTCAGCTTCACAGTGACAACGAATGCAACTGAACGTGTCCTTAAGATTCCCAGGAAGCAGTTTAAGGGTTTATGTTGTGTGGTTGAAATTCATCCACAGAACCCCCCTACCACCACCACCACCACCACCACCACCACCACCACCACCACCACCACCACCAATTCTTGCCGCAGAAGAAGCAGAAATGCGTGGACGCAACAAGAACAGCCGAAAATCAATAATTTACGTGTCGACCCGGAAAGGAACGTGCTCAAATCAAGCAACACCGTTCAACCTGCAATCCGAATCACACCTCTTCTTGTTGTTTTTCGATGCCATCAAAGAAACGTTCAATGATATTATTTTACGACAGCCAGAAAGTTGCTTCATACCACTTTCTCCCCGAGACATCGTGGCACAAGGACTCAAGGAATAGAATGAACAGCACGTTTGTGTTTCAAATTGAAGGAAACTGTGTGCTTGGCTGGACGTTGAGGCTTCTTTGCAAGTGATGAAGAAGGAAAGTCCCTTGTTCTTTGGAGGTATGTTTTGCAACTAAACGCACGTTGGACCACCCTGGCTGCCCTTTTGTCTGTTTTCTCGGTCATTGTCCTGCGAATTTTGACAGCACATCACGATGAGTGCGTCCATTGGTTTGAGTCATTTGTGAGTTGGTGATGTAATGCGTCCTGGTTGGGACGTGATTCTTGTCCGTCAATATTGTTCCTTCAGTTTTGCTTCTCGGCGCTCTTGGACATCTGCTTGACTGTGAAGAAAAGATGGTGTTCGAATTTTCTTTGCATTGCACAGACGAAAATCTGGGAAAGAAGGCAAAAAGTCAAACTCCCGTGACCATGCGCCCTTCGAGGTAAGGGTCGCACCCCTGTGATCATTTCTGAAAAGTTGCTTGGTCGGTCCAGGGAGAAAACAAACTCACGAACATTGTTCAGGTCGTATTTGAAATAGAGATATAAGTACTCCATCCCATCCCTCCCCCATAAAACAATGTTTTCCAACATTTTGTGAATCAGCTGCTGCAATATTGCACCAAGTCACCTGAACTCTTTGACCCAAAGTGGCCCACTCATGGTCTGATTCTATTGCAAGAAATTCTGCATAAAGTCGCCCAAAAAGAGCGATAAAGACTCAATAGGGCCAATCATCCAGAGAACACGGACGGGTATTTCCAACAATCACACCACACAAGGAGGTCGCAATCTTTTCACACTGCTCGGACAGGCATTTCAAAGTCATAACCGCTTTGTTTTTGCTCCACAAGTACTTAGTTGGCAATGAAATGTTCACCAAAGTCCCACGCACCGTCATTTCCGTTTATACTGCCAACCACAAGAACCGATCAGAGCATCTCAAACATCAAGGGACAAGATCACCATTCTGACAGCAAGATCCGTTGAGGTGGAGAGGATCCGAAACTGAATCCAACTCCATGACTGATCAAAACCTCCCGTACCCTCTCGCCAACCAGTTGGAGCACTTGTCGCCGCGATGCAACCATATTTCAGTTCAAAAACGCTGGAACCGGACTCAATTTTGTTCGTACAGCAGCCCGCTGCGACACTGCAGCGTATTTCAGGCGTACAGAGCTCGGCCTGAGCTCAGCGACTTTTATCATCTGCGCTGCTCTCGAGCCTCGCAGCACGTTTATTACGCCCGGTTCTTATCTGACCGTCGTATCTGACATTTTAATCTTTCTGTGTCAGGAAACGCGCGGTGATACATTTGAACACTTGAATCCAAGAGGCCATAATTTTACGAGAACAAATAAAATCGTGGCAAAAGCAAACACAAACAAAAAACAAAGAACTTGTCATTCTATTAAAATGCATCTCTGGCCGAGATTATTTTAATATTTCTTCTCATAAAAAGATACAGCAAAATGTGAAAAAATAATGTCACTTATTGTTCTTCGGATAATCACCAAAATGCAATGACAGAAAGCAAGGAGCAGACGTCGCCCAACAAGACCTCTGTGAGGAGAGGAACCATTCCTGAAACTGAAACGTTTTTCTTGAGAGAAATTCTTTGTTCGTCGCAATGACAAGAACTTTCGAATTTGATGCTGCAGTGAAAACGCTTGGGATTCAACAAAACCGGAATGTCCAACTCACTCCAACAACAGAATCTTCAACCCAACGATGCAAAGCCCACGCAAAGAAATCTATAATCTGCAGCTCAGCTAGGATTTGACCAAGTACCAAATCAGAATTGGTCACAAGACCAGGATCTCACAGATTTTGACAAACCCGAGAATGCTGTGACAAACACAACTTTTTTTGACATGAACGAAAAAGTAAAGCAGCAAAAACAAACAAAATCATTGCGACAGAAGTCTGCAACACATTTTTGATAAAACTATATCTTTGGTAAAATTTTGCATGGTTTGTGTGCGACTGAATGGTTCTGCAACATATTGATGCAAATTTGCATGATTATCTTCAGAAATCATATGTACACACGCTACGTTATGCGCTTCATGGATTTCGCAGTGTTGTTGCCTGTGCAAAAACTAGAGTTTCTACGGAAGAAGTACATTTCCTTCCTTTCACAGATAGAGAGGGATGAACAACATTGGAAACACCAAAGTAATATTCCACAAAGAAACAAATAAGTTACACAGCAAAACAAGAGCCTTGAACGAACAGGTTGTTTGAACTTCTTTCGTTTTTCTCGACGTTCCAGAAGCCATGATGCCAAAAAGTACACACACAAATTTGTACAAATTATATTGTCTCAAGAGTCCATAGAACATCTTTTGAATCAAATGGACATGTTGGATGTTCAGTATTCTCTTAACAAAACATTTATCACATTGGTAGAGTTGCCAGCACCTCCCAAGTGCAGCTTTGCAATGGAAAGAACCGCGCAGTGCAATCGGGAGGTGCAGGTTTTGATTCAGCATTGTGAAACTACTCAATCAGCCATGATCGGTTCTGTCTGGTTTGGTCCAGAGAATTTCTCTTTCTATTTACAGTGGTATTCACGGCATCAGCAAAATATAACACACACTTTACAGGCCACAGGTTGTGGCTTCATTTCACAAAAGATAATATTTCCAAACTCTGTGTCTTTGTGGCAGGTGAACAGTGTTGCGGCAGTTCGTTGCACTGCCAACTTATTGCTGATCACAAAGTAATGCTTCAATAGATATATGATAAGCAAGAACTTTACCTTATTGCACCAGGTATCTTTTTCTTCCCTTTGTTTTTCGAACCGCGGATGTTGAAGATCAAAACACAAGTACAGATCTACGCAAACTGACCTTTTCGAGATGTCTCGTCTCTGAAGTTCAACAGAGCTTATTTGAAAGTACAAAAAGAGAACAGAACTTCACAAGCTGAAGTTTCGCCAGTCTCGACAGCAGCGGTCACAGCTGCTTGAAACAAGTTTATTGTCCATCCCTGCACGTCTTTGTTTTGAGAATAACTCCCTTTTGAATGCTCGCACACCAATGTCGTGGTGCACTTCGCACTGTTTGTCGCCTTGAGGCAGAAAGAAAAGATCGCGTCTTGTGAGACTGGCCCGAAAGTCACACCATCCCAAGCATCCAGAGCCTTCCCGTGGAAATCAGCTTTTCTTCGATTTGGAGTCCTTGACTCTGCATCTGGATTCTCGAGTTGCGGGAGCACGGGATAAGCTGAGTGTACAGTTACTGAGTTGGAATGAGCTGAGTCACTGACCTCACCCACAGATGTCTTGTTTCAGAAGGACTCGAATGACTGGGAAAGAAAACGGATTTGCGTGTGAGACAGCGTTGAGTCATTCGCTTCACTGTGCAACACTGAATTCCTATGTTCGCGGCTTTTGTTTTGGGTGATGAGTTCAGGAGACAGGCCAGGAAGTTTGAACAGACGCCCTGTTTTCCACCACCATGAAACACAACTCGATTCGACCTTTCTCTGCCTTCTAAGGCTCTCAGAAATTCTGGAGCATTCTGGACACGTGGAGTTCAGTCTCTTTGGGGTTCAATTCTGTACATACCCTGCATACAAAAAGTATTGTTCACATGCTGCAACTTTTGATGCTGAACAAAAAGCATTGCTCTGTGAGCCACTCATAACGTCGTGGTGGAGTGAGGGGGGAAGGGTTTGTAGTAGCCGTTCTCCGCGCCCATGGGAGGAGTGGACTCCTTTGGGACGTGGTGGGCCACGGGGGACATTTGCGAGTAGGTCGGGTACACGTTCTGCATCGTTTCGTACATTTTCATGTCCATTTTGCTGGGATCAGTCGATGACATGAGATTGTTGATGGAGAAAGGATGGTTGAATCCCGGGTGGGGGCCTCCGAGCTGGCCCGCTCCGTGCATCATGGCAGCGTGAGCGTCGCTGTAGGAAGGGCGGCCGTACAGATCGTGGGGCGACGTCATGGACGTCGTGGACGTCATGAGCGGCTGGTTGCTCATCAGGCTCCCGGGCGGTGGCTGCGAGGGAGCGGTCGGAGGCATCGCACCGGAGCCGGGCGCTCCGGGCGGGCCGGAGTGGTCCGCTGGGCCCAGAGGCTCGGCCTTGGGCTGCACACTGGCATAAGGCGAAGTGGTATCATTGTGCGCCGCTGCGCCTCCTGAGCCAGGATGTTGTTGCTGTTGCTGCTGCTGTTGCTGCTGTTGTTGTGTTGGGGAGGTGACGAGGGAGTCGGTGTGCGAGGTGCCCGGGTTCGACACAGCGGACCCGGTGAGTCCGCCATGGTGCGGGTCCGTGTCGCTGCCCCCACCGCCGCTGTGCAGGCGCGCGCCCTCGCCGCCGGGGCCGTGGTGGTCCTCGCTGCCGCTGTGGATGCTCTGCTCCGGCTCGCCGTCCGAACTCGCGGAATTGCTCACCCCGGATCGAGCCGACTGCCGTAGCGACTCCTTCTTGACGCACTTGAAACGCTTTTGTCGCCTCAGGTAACAACCGTTCTCAAACATGTTGCCGCTGTCTGGGTGCAGAGTCCAGTACGAGCCTTTCCCAGGCTTGTCGGGAGACCGCGGCACTTTGACAAAACAGTCATTGAAGGACAGGGAGTGGCGAATTGAGTTCTGCCAACGCTGCTGATTTTGCCTGTAGTACGGGAACAGATCCATGATAAACTGGTAGATTTCACTCAGGGTGCACATTTTGCTCGGGCTCTGCTGTATTGCCATGGTGATGAGGGAGATGTAGGAATAAGGCGGCTTGGCGTGGGTGTAGGCGCGCCTGTAGGATTTGGAGTCCCCTGGTCTGGCACCTGCCATACGTGCCATGGAGTTCATGCCCATCGGGGACACAGCTCCCTGCATTCCGTTCACGGCGCCCATGGTGTTCATCATGTTCGCAGATGCCATGCCATTCATCGTGCTCCCCATACCCATGGTACTCATGCTGCCCATGGATCCCATGCCCATGGACATGGCTCCCATTGACATACCTGCAGCTGCGCCCATCGTCCCCATCGCACTCATGCCTTGTGGTGAGTAGGAGGTCATGGAGCTGAGCTGGTTACTCATGGGTGAGTACGAGTTCATGTTACTCATGTTCGACATGGTCGTCATGGAGTAGCTGCTCGTACCGACGGGGTCGTAGCTGTTTTTCGTCGCCGACGACAACATCATGTCTTCACTGCGGCCGCTGCCTCGTCCAAACTCACAGTGCGAATTCTCAATTTTAAATGTTTGTTGCGTCAAAATGTCAACAAAGTCTCAAAACTCACACGCTGCCAGCATTAGATGGTTCAGCACTGAAGGTTGTCCAGAACGGTTCCAAGTCCTTTGATCCAGATTGCGATTTCACACAGCTCAGCACACAATTGTGGTGATGGTTCAATTTACAACTTGGCAATTCAAATTTGCACAACTTTATCCAAAAGTGTGTCCAGTTGTGTGAACTTTTTTCTTGGTTGTCTATTTCTTTATCGCTGCTCACTTCACCATATAGATTTAAAGTCCTCCGTAGCTTTGCTCAGTACACATCAAAGTCCACCTTCGCATGTGGGCAACAAGCAAATTTGGAATCAATGTACACAGGTTCACCACACACTGACTGAGGCTGTTGCTGCTATGTTGAAAGAACCTACACGAGTGTTGTCAATACAGCAGGGAGCAAGTGATGAGGATAGCCATAAGCGGAAAGCTCCGCCCCTCATTCGTTGCGGCCTTGTCATTGGTGCATCTCCCAAATTGTCAAGTCAAGGTTCCATATCGGGACATTTTGAGCCCTGCCACTCAGGCACAACGGAATCAGACCTCATTGGATCAGAGCAACAGCAAGACTCACTGACGCGAATTAATGCCTTGTTACTTCCTTCGATCCATAAAAAACAGAGACCAGTTCCATCCGAACACTTGAGTATCACATGTGTACTGAGCCCCTCCCCTTTCCCATTCATTTATATTTTGCTCAGTGCTATCGATAACAGTGCGTCCGCAAGCAATAACACTTGGCCTGTGCTGACAGGTTTAATCTTCTCCTTCGCATTTCCCCTGCCTTCCAGATGGCTGGCTGACAAGCCCATTATTGCAAGGTTCTCCCTCAAAGGTTGCTCTCGTACGATTCCAGGTCGGGACTCCTCAAGGTTTCGAGCAGATTTAGGAACTGGGTCTTTTCTACACCGAACCCCGCCTTCTTTCAAGACACTTGTCCAGGTGGAATCAGTTCGAATTGGCAAGATTGTCATAAAGTGATGATGGTTTTTGTTCGAACTGAGAGAATTGTGCTGTGAACTTGACTTCGACGAGAACAGGCATTTTGATGATCTGGATCTCATGTTGTAGAAGACATCCTCATTGCGATTCACGTTTCGCGTGTTCTTTGAGCTCGGACGTGACACCTTTCTCTCATTGTTGAGGACTTTCACATAAACACAAGACACATACTCTCACACAAATGTTCGATTGACATTTTTCACGATTTGGAAAGTCTGAAAATGGATCTGGAAGTCGAAATTTGACTCTCATGCGCACGTGTACACACAAGGACAAAGTTTTCTGCAAATCTAAAGGAAATCATCTTCGCTTATGCTCCTTTGTAAGAATGCCTAAAATAAATATTTAATATTTGAATCATTAAATCACTTTTATTTCCCCTCAAGATTTAATAAACAAATAGATTCCCCCGAGACATGCTCTAATATACCGTTCACACACAACTGTAAACAAAGTGTTGAAAATACGCAAACATTTGTTTAGTTGTAAGACAGTTCTGAAAGTGGAATGAAATACGCTTCAAAATCGATTCCTTCTTTGAGAAATCCATCTCTTCAACAAACATATTGCACGAAGAAATGAAATGAAATTGTTTGAAGAAATTCGGAATGAAGGAGTTTCAAGGGAAATGGTGCAGTCTAAACTGACAAAAGCAACCACACAAGCAAGCAGATTCTTTTGTTTCTTCTTGGACCAAATTCAACCAATCACGATTCAACCTGAATGATTACAGGTTGAATAATGCTAAATTTTCAAATGCACAGCAAATTGATTTGGTTCACGTTTCAACTTACTTCTGCCATGGTTGTGATCTGTGGAGCCCAACAATGTTGTCAGACCTCCCGCGTGAAGAAACCGCACAATTCAATGCACAAACTGCAATTCACTCCTTTCTTGGGATGGCCCTGCCGTGAACCTTTTAAGAACAGAACAACTCGAAATTACCTTTTAGTTTGACTGTAAATGTTGCAATTATAGATCTTCGTCCAGCCTCGAGACAGGCACAGAAAGCAAGAAAAACACTGTCTCACATGCACACGATCAACCCACAGGTCCTGCTCAGTTGATGTGTGCCTTTGATTTGTTTTATCCTTCGTGAAAACACCGAAAAACAGACAGAAGCGAACTGAAATGCCCTGTCAAACTGGGACATCTCGTCTTCAAACTGCGCTTCGCATGGAGTTCAGAAAGTTTTTCACTCGACGTGTGGAAAACGTTGTCTGGTCTCTTGAGCCACCACATTAAACCGAGAAGTCACAAATAATGATACAAATGACATGAAACAACACGAAACACAAGTTTGTTTGATTTTTCCTGTTTGGACAACAACCAAACTGTGCGTATTTGATGGTATCTCACTTTGGTACAATATGGAAGTTTGGCATCACTGGCTTGCTAATGGGTTTCACACGCACTGTTGCGGTCCATGAGGAACCCCCGGGGCGACAAGGTGCTGGGCGCGTGGCCAGGTCCCAGTGGGAAGGGGGAGGATCGCTTCCCGCCGCGAGACAAGTGTTTTCTTCCCGCAACCCTCTCATCTCTCCCGCCACCCACTCCAACCCACAAAACACTCACGCTTCACTTGCTCAAAGGCCAAATTGGGCAATAACTCACAAATTACATACCAATTGGTTGCTCTACGTTACCCATTGTAACTTTCGAAGAAGACAAATTATTTTCGGTAGACAGGCAACGTTTGAAACTTTTTCGTACATTTTGAGAGGAATGAAAGAATTTCTTTCGAAATTGTGAACACTATTTCGCTCTTCACACAAAATCTCGCCCAAGTTTTAACAGCACCTGCCTGTTCTTTGATGCTGCGTTTGTATAGCAATTTCCTCATTGCTAAAAATTTAGATACGACTCTTTAATTTATAACTTTTGGCCAGAATTAAAGGTGTCAGCTCCAGGCATTGTTCTTTTGCCGAATGTTATCAAGATTATCGGATTCGCTCAAACATTATCTCGGCCAATCTGAACCGTGCAGCGTTCAGGGAAATCTCGCTTGCCGCAACAGCTTGAGCTTATGCAAGCCTCCAATCGTAAATCCTGCACATTGTTCTGAGGCACAAAGTCTGGTTTGCAAGTGACACGCTGATTTGATACCTGGCCAAGTAGTGTTGTCATCTCGGTGATGCAGTTCTTGTTTGCTGAAAGGTGAAGAGGCAAATGCCCTGATGTCAGACCTGGAATCTGACATGACTTTGTGCATCACAGTTGATGCAAGCAGTGTCCGTTATCCACAACAGAAATCGACACTCTTCAGGACAAAAATTATCACATCATTTACATTTCGATTTTGCGTGTGTTTGTTTTTGAAACGTGGCTGAAACTGCACAATGCACCTTTCTTTCTGTTTTGCATGTTGTTCTCTGCATAGACACAGACATGCAACAGCTGCATGAACGGTATGAAGATAGTTTGACACCAACTGCAACTCAGATGTGAAAGCTGTTCCAGAACAAGCCCCAAACAACACGATTCTGAAAGGTGTTGCGGAAGGTCCATCAGCACTTATCCTGTTGGAAAACCCGATGGAGAACAACTTAAGAAATGCTTCAGCAAAAAACACGCAATTGATGCAGAATACATGTACAAAACTTTTGAACACGCACCAAAATTCCAAGGAAGTTCCCCTCTTCTTGAGGGACTCAAAAACCTGCATGATTTCTTCGGTGAAGAGGGACAACTTTGAGTCCGAGTCTGTAAACACCTACGATTATTGTCACCCTATTCCCACACATTGACCCTGTCACGTTCCAGTGTAAAAAGCCCCCTGTTCCGAAATCCCCTACTGAGGACAAACAAACAACTCACAAGGCGTTCTTTGATCCTGTCAGGTACCATATCTGGGTATGCCACGGCAGTGCGATATCTTTATCACGACAATACCCTGCCTTTTCTCACCTTTGCTCTCCTCGCTGCTCCGTTTTGCGGTGCGTGTTTCAAAGACTCTGACACTACTGTGAACAGCAGTGAAAGTTGGACCACAAGACATTTTGGGGCAGAAGACGTCAAATTCCTATTCTCTCCAAGGCTTGTCACCAGAGCACCGCAATTGGAAGTTGCGCCTTTTTGTCCGCAAAATGTCTCATTTGGTGGGGGGATCCCCTGCACCTGGATCAAATCCTGCATCTCCCCATTGCTCGTCGCAAATGTAGATCACGTCACAGCAAAAACATCTTAAAAGTGACCTCAACTTGAACTGCAAGAACATCAAAGAACTAAACGAAGTCCAAAGAAAACACAAGTTGAGGAAACCCTTGTCAATACAGAGGAACACCGCCGAAAATTTCTCGGATGCAGGTTCCAGGAGCGTTTTATTCCTAATTGCTCATAGGCACCCCGACACAACACAGCCTTCCCGCCCATTTACAGTTCTCACTTAATTTCAATTTTGCCGTCAAATCTGCAGATCAAAGGACGTTGATGGAGTTGCCAGCGAGTCAGTATTTCGAGTACGTCGCCCGGTCCTTTCAAGTTGGACCCATCGTTGGATTTTACCGACTCTTTTAATTTTAATCCCCGATTAAACTCTAGATTTGTCGTGTTTTTTCTGTCTTAATGGCATTACGACATGATCATCAAGATTATTTTGCTCTCTCGTCCCGCTTTCAAAAGGCAAAGTTGAATGTTGTCGGTTTGTGCGAAAAGACCGAACATCTCAGATCGTTTTCCTAGAGATGGCACACTCAGGAGACCAACGGAAACAAAAACAATAAGTTTTAGTGCCACTTGACCTCAAGACATTGTTTGGAGTGACAGAATGAAGTCTCTGACAGCAACATGCAGTTCATGACACGCACTGCATGTGCTTTCTTACAACTTGTTTTCCGGCAATCTTTGAGGATATTCAGCAAACATATCGAGTCAACATCAGGTTTGAATGGGAAACTCTCCTGATACTAAAGGGGCAATTTACACCAAAAGTTTGTTCGTCTCAGTGCCGCATTGTTCATCAAGATTTGACTGCTTTACCCGCAAAATACAAAGCAAAGAAAACTGTGCATAAGCCTGAGTCTTGGCAAACACGCTGAAGTGTGATTGGCTTCGAAAGAACTCAGGTTCAACTTTACTGCCAGAGCACTTTCAAGATCGAGGGTTTTCGGGAGGGGGTGCGATGAAAATCTTTTGAGTTGAAGATTCTGCCACTTTTTGACCAAAACTTTCTGAACATATTCAGGAACACGGCGTCGGCCCAACACTCCTGTTCAATTCCTTACTTGGAAAGTGGCCGAACTCATGTTTTGCCGTCATGACCTGCATCTGTAGAATGACGGTCAAAACAGCTGCAGAGTAAAATGAAATCAAATCAAATGAAAATTCGTGACAGCATTTTTGCCATGACAAGCTCCTGGGCGCGCACTTGCTCGCAAATCACTTTTTTGAGGCGTGCTTCACACAGTGAAACAGAGGCGACGCCACCGGCCATCACAGGAACTACCACCTCAGTTGGTGTTGAATCCGCTGTTTAAAAATGAACTTCACAATCTTTGTGAAGACAACTTATCGCAGCAGTTAGATTACAGCAAGCCAATTTGGTGACAAAGAACAGCTGAAATTTCTTAGAACTGGTCGAAAGTATGAGGAACATGTCGGACCATTGCAAATTCTGTCAGACAACGGGCTGACAGTGGGAGCCTGCCGAATCCTGGGGTCTGGTAGAACCACAAAACTCAGGGACCCTCATAGGGGCTTCCAAATTCAATCTACCTTCTGGAGATAAGGTGAGGTTCCAAGACTCTTTTACCAGATCGTCCAAGAGGGGGAGGCTCAGTCTGGTCCAATGTTTCTGGGTAACAGAGTTGGAGTCTGTGGAGGTTGGGGTGTCTGGGTGTCACTGGAAAAAGAAACAGTGGGTTGGACCCGGTCACCGCTCTACATGCTCAGCTCATGTTGTATTTTTTGGAAAACAGCCAGTCACGCAAGAGAAAACCAGATGCAGATCGGAAAACAGGAAGCTGATAAGACCTGCTGTGCGAGAGTGCAACTTTAATGTGGATATGAATTATGTCGGTAGCTCTTCTCCATCACAGTAAATATCCATCTCTTTGTCAAGAATCAGCTTTTTTCACATTAATTTTCTCTGTTTTTGTGCTTCTTCGCATTTCACACACGAATGCGCTCTGACAAAATCGCTGTAAGGTTTGATCAAAAAGCCCAAATCTTAATTACTTGTGATGCAGTTTCAATCAACCCTCATTTTTTCAAAGCGCTTTTTAGTGGTGAATAAGTGGGGCCCTGTGGTAAGATGCTGATCACTGATAGAGCCACACTGTCCAAAATGTTTCTCGCTCTTTGTGTAACTTGTCTTGTTTGCCTCGCACGTTGTTTCACTTGCCATACAGGTGCCTGTGCAGAAAAAAAAAACCCGTGCAGGTCGAAGAAATTTAACAACAATTTGCTTGGGGCCAACGGTTCACAACACACCCAACAAAACACGTGAAAAGCATGGACAAGTTTTGGTGTATTTTTTGCAGTGCCGCAAAAATTGGCCTGCTGGGGTATCAGACCACATGCAGCTTGACACGTGTGCGACATCGAACACCGTTTCCTTCGGGAAAAAATGTAGTTGACTGCAACAGCTTTCATTGCAAGGAAAAAAATGAGGTTGGCAAAAGTCGGTGGGAAACAAAACGAAGGGGGTTTGAAATATCCAGGTTGCAGCGACAAAAGCCAGTTTTGGCTTCTAATTACGGTTCGTAATTGCACCGTTGAGCTGCAGGTATTGTTGGCGTCAGCCGTTTGATTCCCTAAGTGCTACTGAGTTCCATGCTCCGTGAAAATGACACAAAAAGAGTTGCACGGAACTTCGTAAAGTACAATCGGGAACTGGCCAGGTCTTGCCAAAAACATCCAAAATCTCTAACGATCTGAAAGTGTTGGAGACCCCAGCTTTGCCATTAAAAATCGAACTCGCAATGAAACACAAGTTTGGTGTCAAATGCAAAATGCCTGTGCAGACACAGGCCGAAAATGAGTTGCAAGGACGGAAGTCAACTTCGAACCCGCGAAACAAAGTATTGAAACAAGGCTGTTGGCATGAAAAGTGCAAATTCTTTCTCTTGAAAGCTCATTGCCTCCAAGACTTCCACCGGGCCTCTCAATATGGCTTTAAATGATTTGATGCCACTTGAGACAGGGTCGCCTCTTTGAAGGTTTCATGCTTTGTTAGTTGGACACAAAGCGCGAGGGATACAACGAAAGGAGCAACGCCAATTGAAGTGAAACGGACCGAGAACCGCCGCGAAGAAACTTCCTGGAACAACACGCAAGAAGGCGTGTTCCGCACTTGTGGCTCAGCGAACACAATGCACAGGAAAATTCAATTGTTTCGCGTCAGTTGATTTCAAGTTGGTGAAAATATTTTGAGTGTCCAAGCTTTGACAAATCAACTTATGAAGAGGAAGGAACGAGAAGAAAGTTGATAAAGGCATTCTTGTCTGTTCGACGTGTTTCCTAGTTTTTTATTTCCGGGAAACCACACAGTCTCCGCAAAAATTTATGTCGGTCTGGCCGCTGGCAACAAAAATCATTGAAACGAAGCCAAATTTCTGTTATCGGCACTTGAGTCCTCTCTTGTGCGCACAAGCAGTGCGGAATCATTCTGCTGTTTTCTGGAAATTTTCAAGAAAAAGAAAACAAGCTCTCGTAGAACTTTTCGAGTCGTTTGCAATCTCATCAGCCAAGTTTCAGCCAAAACCTGCCTTTTCTTTCAAATATCACAAGAATGAGCGAAAGGAGGCAACACACGAAGTTTTGTTTCCTAGTCTGGTTTCTCTTTTCTCACCTGAGGTGCAAACCAAACCTGAAACACTTTGTGTTGCAGGGAAACGCGTGGAAAATGTCTCATACATTTTACCCAATTTCCTCCCTTTTCACACCTGATTACCTGGAGGGCATACCCTCTTTGTTCCTCATGCATACCATTGTTACTTATCCGCCCCTACCCAAACACCGCATTCCACTTCCCGACCACCCCAACCTGTTGATGTCAGAGGCAAGGTGATGGCTTACAAATTACCAACAAATTGAGCTTGTCACTGCGAAATCGTTCTTCGTCGGAAATCAAATGCCCGCAGATGTTCACGTGTCGCCGTGCAACAGATACCTGAAGGAAGATTAAATCTTCGCTGACGGACAGATGTCTAATCTCACATTTGTTTTCGGACCATTTGGACAGCCCTGCCAAGATTTTGACCATTCAGTTACAAATCTTGACCAGTACAATCTGCTGCCAGGCAGTGGTCATCTCCAGAACCACTGACCCATTCCCGTGACCAAATCCTCAATCTTGAGTCTGTGCCTTTGGTAACCTGCAATTTGGTCAGTGGAAAAAAAATTTGAGCTGTCTGTCTTGACGTGTGGATCTACTTTGACAAAAATATTTCCAAGCTGGTAAATCAGGTGGCGTGATTTTCGGTTCAAAAGGAAAGCTTGGAATTTTCCACAATCCGCATGGAGTCCTCCCGCGGATTTTAGGAAAAGAAAATTTTGAGAAAGCGCCGAAAAGTTTGCAATGGGGGTTGGCATTAAAGTGAATGAATGAACACGTTGAAATGGATGCCGTGATCAATATAGCGGCGCAGCGATTGTTTCTCCCTGTTTCTGGCTGTTTTACAGCGCACAACGACCATCAAATTGATTTTTTAATTTCAAACTTGTGACCTTTGTGTGTAATTCTGTTTGCCAATTCCTCACTTCTACCAAAAGCCACGCGAGGTTATGAGGTGGAAAGTTTACTTTGAAGGAATTCGGTTTTGAAACGAAAGCGGGAAATTAGATGTTGGCAAACTAAAGAGCACTTGTGGCCTGAAGAACATTTCTTTGAAACACATTCAAATTTGTCATGACTGACTTTTATGTATTGGGGGTCATTCTCTGTGCATAATGCCATCAGCAAAAGTAAACAGTGCAGTAAAGAGCCACGCCACTCACTGAGAGGACTGTTCCGGTGGAAGGGGAGTTATGAATAATTTCTCGGTGAAGATTATGGTGATTAGTATGTTCCTCTTGCAAAGCCCACTGCAGCTGGACTGCCAACCCCCTTTCTATCTTTGTCGCAAGCAAGGTGTGGTAAACTTGCGAACTTCATGCAGGTTGTGCCTGGAGCACTGGAATTCTGGGCTCTGTTGCCTCTTGTCCTTTGTGCATTTCCAACTCCATTGACAATGTTATAATTGTCAAACGAACAATCATCTGTGCGATACGCAAAGCATGTCGAGGTGTGGCTCCATTGATTCAGGTGGAGCCGACTCTGTTCCGAAGAATGGCCGTGGTTTGTTACAAGTTTTCCCGACACCTTTCAACCGCAACAGAATTTTTTCATGCAGATTCGGCCGTCTCAGTGCAACAGATCGGGAGGAATTGAGCTTGTATTCGTACTGGAATTTGTGCGTATTCCTGCAGATAGATTTTCCAGTGTCCAGATTGCACTGGCCTGTATTCGCATTCATGTCCTTGTCAGCTGTCATGATTTGTTTCCCCGTTGCTTGGATTTTATCTGCTAGGAAATTTGTGGCTGTGAGATTAGAGCTTCTGTTTTGTGCACTGGATTCATTATCTTGGCCTCTGGTAATGTTGACACAGCCGCTCATGCTGCATCCATCAAAGAACAGGTGAAACTTGCTACTCCAAGCTCGGATGCATGCACGTCATCAAGGTTCCTCCGAGGATGAGGACTCCCGTACACGTGTGTGTGTGTGTGTGTGTGTGTGTGTGTGTGTGTGTGTGTGTGTGTGTGTGTGTGTTGTGTTGTGTTGTGTTGTGTTGTGTTGTGTTGTGTTGTGTTTGGTTGGCAGCCTGTCCCTGTTTGACGGTGATCCTGCCAATGTGGCAATTTAAATCTTGGAAAATCGGACCTGTTGAGCTCCCCATCAAAACATCTGCACAAATGTAATTGAGCAGTCTGGCGAAAATATCCAAGGAAATTGTCATTTTTGTCGGAGCATGTATTTGGAGTTTTGACATTTTTGACATTTTCTTTTGGGTCCTTTCGGGCTTGTCAGTTGCATGCGCCTCGTGTGAGAAGCTGAAATCGGACAACGAAAAACAACACAATATTCGGATCGTCTCTTATTTTTTCTCCAAATCGACAAAAAAAAAAGCCAAGGAACGGTCGTCAACTGAACGTGTATACATGTGCACAGGTAAGCCTGACGACCTCGTCTCTCTGTAGGAGAGCACTGCTCTTGCGACCAGCTGAAAACTTGCGCACAAACGTGTCATGTCAAGATATCCGAACCCCTCTGGATCTCAAAAGCTTATCTCCCCACCCATTGAAAGGGGAGAGAGCTTTTCTCTCTGGGGACACGACATGGCAAATTTGCAGGTGGAAAAATTCTGCGCGGATAAAAAGCCTGAGCCCGAGATTTATGAGACTGCATAAACAACCTGGGGCACCCAGGGGCCCTTCTCACATCAAAACTTTGAATTATTGGCCCTTACACATTTTTGTTACCAAAAGCTATGTGTATTTTCTTGCTGTGTGTGTACACAGACCATACCTTTCCGAAGGCAAAAGCCTTACAACACCATACATTGATGAGTTTACATGGTAAATATTTACCATGGGCTTGCAGCAATAGATTTGGTTAGAATCTGTCCGTATAAAAGCAAGATCCTCCGTGTTTCGGGCCTTAGTTTTGTCCCTTGTTTCCTCGGATGAAGGTCCACTTGCCTTCAACACGGATAGACCGAAACGTTTCTTTTTCATTTGTGGAATACAAGTTCAGTTTCCTTCTGCGGAGCCATTGGCAGCCATGTTGGAATTTCTTCTGCAGCAACCTTGCTTCAAGTGGATAGTCAGATTGGTGCGTAAAATGTCTTTGACTTTGAATCACAAACATATTTTCAATCATCCTCATCCACGAATCACATTCACAGAGCGTTTGAAGAATAGTTTGGTGATAAAGAAAGCTCTTTTATTTTTCTTGTTGATCAAACCAGACTTGCACCGCAGTGCGCACAAACAAATTTTGTTGAATTGTGTACACGGTATGGACAAGGCGACTTCAGAAACTCGCAAATGGTTTTTGGATTTGAATGTCTGAAACATTTTGGGGAGATCTTTGCATTTCGACATGTGTGTTTTCATGAGTCCATGTTGATCAAGTGTCGACAAGAGATACAGCTCCGTTGCATTTTGCGCTGAACAACAATTCATCACAGAGGCGAGACCCTCAGCTAATTTTTCCCCTCTCCGGTGCCAGTACTCCAACGTGCATTGTTTCTTTACCACTTTTGTGTGCTTTGGTCCAAACGGAGGTGAGTCAACATAAAAAATAACCCCAAAAATATTATGTTCAAAAGAAAGCTCGGTTTGTGGCGTAAATCAGAGGAAGAAACCAGAAAAGACTGCAGGGAGTCAGAAGGGTAATTTTTGTTGCGTTCTGCAGGAAGAGCTTTTCTTTTTGGCCCCTTTGCAACTTGCACATTGGAACTGTGTGACAACAAAGAGAACCTTTATTTTTGGTGTCTTCAAATCATTGTCATGTGGAAAGTCTCTGCGTTGCTGGCAGAAGTGCTCTTCAGTCTTGAATATTGCAGCATGAAAATTCCCAGACAATGCCCACTCAAGGGCTCGATGGCACTTCAGTGCTTCCCGCCAACCTGAGCATCTTGCATTTGATGTGAGCGAATACTTGTCACACATTGTTGCAGACCGGTTCTTCTTTTCCTGGTTGATGTGGGCGTATGAACTGTAACGGTCATTGAATTTCTTTTACTTCGTGTTGTCCGTCCAACACAAACAATTTGACACTGAAAGCTTTGGTCATTTTCATCTCAGGTCAATGTCTCAAGTCAGTGTGTTGAGTCAATATCTGGATTGGTCAATGTCATACAGGCCACAAGAGAGCACAGCTGCCCGAGCCATGCAGACCCTGACAGAACGTGCCAACCCAGACACTGAGTCTGAAACCATGAGACCTTGACTGATCACAAGGCACTGACTGACCACCGTGCACCAACTCCTCGTCTTTTGGCTGCGTTTCGCATCAATTCTAGTTTGGAAAATTAGCACGGAAATTCGTGTTCTTGTTTTGGTTCACACTTTGTGAACAAGTGAAGTCGATCTGTGTCCAAAAGGTGTCCGTGTGTGGCCTTTCTTGCTAGTTTTCGTTGTGTCAACGGCTCTGCGCGCAGGAAATTTCGCATGACATCGAACTTGTCAATTTTTGATGAGCACTTTATGGATGCCTGATAATTGAGAGGATATTTGTGTGGGTTTCTGCTGATGAATAATGCAAATACCTCTCACCATTAACAGTACCTCAATCAGACGCAGCTTCAATCACAGCTGGTAAGCAGGGCCTGAAATGTCTCTCATTTCATTGTCAGAATTCCAATTTCGATCGCTTTATGCATTTCAATTTTCCAATTAGTCAAGCGTAGGTTCACTGGTTGCAAGGCAATAGAACAAACACAAAGCAAGAGGATATCAAAAAGGGCCCAAAGGACAGGGTCGTCTGCCGAAGAGTCAAGCTGCCTGACCTCAAAGCCCAGGCGACCCAGGTTTGCCGCAACGCAGTTCCCCTGAACTGTCCAGCAAATCCAGATGGACGACAAGCCTGTGGCCAGGGAAAGGCGCCCTACCAAGTCCAGCCAATACTCGGCTGCAAACCATGTCCCTGAGTTGGAAACAAGGCAGAGACTTATTTGACGCAGTTGAAACCCGCTCTGCAAACCAACCAAAGCGGAGGTCCCCAGCACAACACCGAAGTCTTTGACTTTCTTCGTGTCTATGAGTATGTTGGGATCTCCGAGTTGGCTTGTGAAAGAGGACATTGAAAATGTCAGCAAGAAGGAAGTTTTCCCCAGCCATCAAGAAAATGTACCAAGCGAAGGCGTCAAAGAGTCACCAAACCAGATGAGGGCACTGAAAGAACTGTGGTTTCATTGCGCGGTGTGTACAAGCTGCAACAAAGTGTCACAACTTTTGCGCCCATTCTTGAACCACCGCACCCGCTTCTTTCACCACCATCCGGGTTCTTTGGCTCTCTTCCAGCTCTGCTTGTTCTGGCCCGTTTGGGCCCATCATTGCCCCGGATATTGTTAGACCCTCATTTCTTTGGCAGGCGAGCGGACATGGTCCCGTTGATGTTTCTGGGTGTTTTTGATATGACAACAAATACAGTATGTCTTTACATTGGGGCTTTTTGCCATCCTGCGGGTCACCCTTTACGTTTTGTCAGTGAGCTGATTTCTTTTCTGCCTGGAAGTCTTTTTGGGGTTTCTGGGCATAAGAACACAAATGCATTCTTACTTTTGTGGCGTTACGGTCTGTGGAACAACGGTTCAACACAAGGTCCACGAACTGTGACAACTGAACGCAAAGATTGGTGCGTGCAAAGATGGGAAATTGGTGCATTATTGCTTCTCTGTGGAATCTGCAGAACAATCGATGCCAAATGGGACGAGATTTATCACACAAGCTCGCAGTTCACTCAAGCTTGTCTGTGCACCTCCAAAAGCTGTTTTACTTAAGCCAGCAACAATGTGACACAAAAAGTGCATGAATAATGTATTAGGATAGACCCATTACGCTTTCATTCCTCCCCAAATGACATCCATTGAATTTTAATTACTCGAGTCGAATACAAATGGCAAATTGATTTCGCTGTTGGATTGTATCAGCAAGATGCGAGCTGAACTCAGTTCTGCCCCAAACAGAGTCAGTACATGCGATTTCCACTTCTTGGAGCATTCGTTGTTTCTGTGCGTTGTCGTTGCCTTGTCTCCCTACATGCAAGCCTGCAGCTGTCCTTGTCTCTGCGTCGACCCTGTTTGAATTTGAATCATTTGGATGCTTGTCTACAACAATTGTTGCCTTTTGCTTTCACTACGAGAAACTACGAGGGACATCTAAATATAAGTGTTCGTCGTCCAAAAAAAGATGTGCGCGTTAATGCCACCAATTTATTCTTCTGCCAACGTAAAGCCAAACATGCCAACTTCATTTCAAAATGTAAAATTCATGCCAACAAAATTCATAAAAGAGTAAACTTGAACTGGAAAACGCAACTTCGGCCAAAAGTGGCGATCACTCTGCTTCTTTGTCGGACACATTGAGGTCAAACACGAGTTCATGGTCCTCCTCTGGGTGGATTTTAAGGTGCCTGCCCTCAAAGTAACCCCCCTCCGCCTTAATGCACTTCATCCATCATACTGGAAGTGCCTGGATTGCTTCCTGGTAGTCCTCCTGAGGAATGTTCCTGAGACTCCTGCGCACAGCAACCTTCAAGTCATCGACATTTCTGAATCTGTGTCCCCTCAGATCTGCTTTGAGGCGAGGAAACAAAAAATAATCGGAAGGCGCGAGGTCCGGGCTATAAGGTGGGTGGGGCACCATGAGTATTGCACTCTCTCCAATCAATGCAAGTGTCGGCACTGCCGTGTGCGCAGGCGCGTTGTCATGCTACAATCTCATTTCATGGTTGCCTTCTTCATCCCTGGCCCAAAGGCGTGGTCGTTTCCTTCGCACAGCTTCTTTGAGTTGCCTGATGATTTCACCATAGTACTCAGCTGTCACTGTTTGCCTCGGTGGCAGGAAGTCTGTGAACACCACTCCTTGCTGGTCCCAAAACACAGTCAACATCACTTTCTTTTCCAAGCGGTTGCGCAGAGCTTTTTGTGGTCGCTGGGTGTGTCGACCCTTGGGGAGCCACTGCTTGGATTCTGTTTTCAACTCAAGCTCGAACACTGACACCCAGCTCTTGTCGCCTGTGACAATTCTGGATAGGAAAAGGGGGTCATCTTTCAAGCTTTGGATGTTGTCTTCACACAAGGAGACACGGAAATGCCTTTGTTCTTCGGTAAGGAGGCAAGGCACAAACTTTGGTGCAAGTTTTGAGAGGTTGAGGTCCTTCTTCAGGATGTTGTGCACACTTGACCTTGACAGCTGCAGTTCTTCGCTCATGTCATCCAAGGAACCTCTTCTGTTGGTGTCCAATCGGGCCTGCAAACGCCTGATGTTGTCGGCACTCCTGGCACTGCGTGGTCATCCAGGGCGTGGTCGGTCCTTGGGGTCAGTTTCACCTTGAGAAAATCACTTGTGCCAGATGCGGACAGTCTTGAGGCACATGGTCTTGTCATCGAAAACAGGTCGCATTCTTGTCCAGCAGTCCTTGGGTGTCAATCCAGATTTCACCAGGAATTTGAGTATTGTTCTTTGCTCGATTTTTTCATCCTTGGAGGCCATCTCGGACACATCAATGCATGCAGAAACCAATGCAAACTCAAACAAAAGGATCAAAACAGTAAAAATTGACATCACCATAGAGCAGGAAACGGTCGCACACAACGTCTGTCGCCGACGGAACGCTGAAGACCGAGTAATTGACCTCATTTGTGTGACCTTGTGTGACCAGAGGATGTCTGTTGGATCAGGGATGATCAAGAGGATCCTTGAGCCCATGTTGGAACATCCAAAAAGTTCGTTCCCTGAAAGGCACACGAGATTTTGGACGACGAACACTTATATTTAGATGTCCCTCGTACGTTGGGGCGGCAGACTAACGAGATCTTTGCAATGTTGTAGCATGTGAAAATATTTGCACGTCAAACAATGCAACTTTTTGTTCTCCCGTTTGCCTTGTAAACAAGAATTTGTCCACTTTCAGTCGAGCACTGTTTATGTGCCCAAATGAGGCAGAAAATCAACCTGTAAATAGTGGTATTATTTATTAGTCAAGAGTTGTGGACATGGCGCAAACAGTGGCAAACTGTCTCGAGTATACATCATCATTTCCTTGTTTATTACTGGGCAAACACATGTTTTGAATGTCTCTTTTTGAACTTTGACATGAACTGCTCAAACACGAAAATTTCTCTTTCAATATTGACGGAATTTAGCAGAGTCAATGTGTGACCAAACACCACAAATAACTGAGTAAGCAAATTGCATAAAGGAGCAATAGAGATGTTGTTCTCTTGCAAACAATGTAGTGCTCACGCAGGCGAAGTCTCCGAAACGATACTGAGGTGTCGCATTCAAAAGCTGAGCTTCTCGCCTGGACCAGGTGCACCCTTTTCCTTTGGAGAGATTGGTGCTGTTGTCCTTGAACAACAAGATCCGATCATGCACGACTTGCAAGGGTCTGCCCCGAGTGTCTGCAACTGGCTCGTATGCGACTCACAAAAATTGTGCACACCGGACTGTACAATTTTCAAGGTGATCCAAAATGTCACTGTCTGGTCATCAGACAGGCAACGTCCACGTTTTGTGTTACGACAATTCTTAGGAACTGATCTTCTGGAAATTCACTTCTTCGAAACTATCGGTCGAATCCGAGACTGACAATTAACACGCACGTTCGTGGTGCAACGCAACTGCTGGGATATCGCCACGTGCCAGAATATTCACACACACACACACACGCATGCACACACACACACACACACACACACACACACACACACACGAGGTTTGTTCTCCCCGCTCCCCAATGAATCTTGTCTTCGTCAAAGTAAGAGAGCTGTGTTCAAGAAAGAGAGCTTTTTGTTTGGAAGCTCCAAAGACGCAGAGAGCTGCGTTGTGGAGAGAGGTTTTTCAGCTCTCAGACATGGCTCCAGAAAGGATGCATGCACAGCTCTTCATGTGGCCGTGTGCAGTTGCTGGCCTCGCAAAATACTCTTTGGCTGGTCTTTGTGTGTGGCTGATATCCTTGGGTGACTTTCGTTTTGCCAAGTGTGAGACTTCGCAAATATAGATTTCAGACTTCGGTATCTTTGAAATGTGATTTTCCCAGGTGAACATTTTGAGGCTTGAGTCGCTGTTTTTCGAGTCTCAAGCTGCACGAACCCGACGTTCGACAACAGCTGATGTCATTGTGCATTGTGTTCGACTCGATGAAATATCAACGCTCAAAATGTAATCTATTTGCGCAATCTTAATTTGAAATTAGAATCAGCCACCTGTAAATTTCACCGCAAACAGACAATTACATGACAATAACTGTTGAAGAAAATGAAGATGGATTGGCTCAGCGCTATTTTGTCGTGAGTTGCTTTCCGTGGGCTTGTTTCGTAACGCATCATCACAGACAAATCCATCAGACGGTGCCTGCTGCCCAGATCTGAGTCCTTTTCAGAATTCTAAAGCGTTGCAACGGAAGGCAACAAAGAGCAAGGAACAAGCCGACATGATGCATAGTTCTATTGAACTGTTACTCCAGAGCACTTCCCAGACCTCCCATCACAGGGCTCGGAGAATGCGGCACGGTGGCATCAATTTTTCGCACAAACGAGAGCTGGATTGAGAGTGACAGCGTTGTGACTTTATTAGGAGCCATTCTGAGGTTTTCATCCTGTTTCACAGGCGGCTGAGCAATAATGGGAGCGATGTTCCGATCAATCCGTGCAAATCCAGGTCAATTAACCCGAACAGGACTCGCGTGGAGAAGGATCCACTCGGTAGATCTTCTTTACGGCTCTTGTGCTTGTTCTTTTCTTGTGCGAACAAAAGAACCAAGCGTCGCGCTTTTTGTCCGTGACCGTTACATCTGCGAACCAAAGCTGCAGACTTTTGCTACACATTGAGTTTGTCACCCAGGCTCCAACAAACCCTTTTTATGGAAATGCACGATCATTTGCCGTGCGTGTCCCAGTGTTGAAAGGCACCCATCCTTTCTGCAGCTGCAGCCTGGATCAACGTGTTCCAATTGACTGGCTGCCACCGCGGATCGACGGTCATGTATTCGGGCGCTGAACAGTTGTTGAACAGACGAGCGCGTGTCGTGCTGAAAAGAGTCGCGTGTTTGTTCAGATGCTATCACCAAGCTGCGCGATTATTTTTCGCCTGGGAGCGACTCAGTGCGCCAGGATCCTCCCGACCCCAATATGAGAAAAACAATTGTAATTATTGCACCGAAGTCAGCTGTTTGCTGCAGTCCAGGAAACGACTTGCTTTTCTGGTCGATGAAAAGGTGAAGAGTACATTTTGATTCAAAGTGTGTTTGTGGTACCAAATGGTTTTCTCACGATTGTGTCCTTTCGAACATGTTCGCATCCGAATCCGACACTTTCTACCGTTGTCTCAGTTCAGAAAATTTCGCCTTGTAAGCAGAGCATTAATGGCAGCAATTTTCCACTTGAGCTGTGATGCCATTGTTCTGCGGGGAGTGATTAGGTGGCTGGGTGCAGCCCACTCGTCTTTGTTGAAACTTGGCATAATTGCACCATTGAAATTTGTCTCAATATGTGGACAAACACATTGGAAACATTAGTTAATGGTTTGTGAGATTTCGATGGTCCTTTGTCGAAGACGCGAAAGTCAGCTCGCTGCATTTCTGACGGCCCTGCGACAAGCAATAACATTTCACAAGACACATGCATGCAAATGCCGAAATTGCAGTGAAGTCTGCTTCTTTCTCTCGTTTTCAGAGTTTGTGTCACGTCCAAAATTCATGACAGAGATTTCTCCCACCCAAGTTAAGTCAGTGCAAAAGAAGAAATTTTGACAAAATTTGATGAGAACCGTAAAGTTAGAAAAAGGTCTTTCACCCAGATTTGGGATGAGAACTCAGAAAAAATCCGGTTTCGACGCCTGGATGGTTTTTGCTTGCAAAGACGTCTCGGTGGCAGAATTGCAATGATGTGGTTCTCCTTTCTTGAGGAAAAGTAATTTGGGTTGAAGTGTTTCGGTTTTATCAGCGATGTTGCAGGAAGGCGGCGCGGCTGCACCTGTCTGTAATCCTCAGCCCGTGATGAAGCGGGAATGGGCTTTATCGCCCCTCGACAAGTTCACTTCTTATCTCCCGTGCTGCACTTCTGCTGCTCTGCGAGCAGCTAATTTCTGCCACGAATGGAGTGCCGAGCTTGTTCCTTCCGTTAAGGGTCCTGGTTGCAGAGTTGGCTGTTCACTTCCCAGATTGAAGTTTGTTGATTGATGCTCAGGCTGAGAAAGTGAGGAAGAATACTTGACGCTCGACTTGGAGATCTTGCCCACACCAAACATCAAAACTTGCTCGCGGTGCAAAGTGTTTTCCCGTACGTCCTTCTGGCTTCCAAAAGCACCTCGTCGCCAGGCAAGATTCTCAGATGTTGCAAGTACTCGGCACATCAGCTTGATTCTGTTGGCAGCACAGAAGCAGACGCCCACCTTAAATCGTTTATTCCGTTGGCTTTAGGCTGATTTTCCAATCTTTTCTGTCTTGGCTTTGTATTAAAGGGACAGAGGTGATCGCCACACACTTCTTGACAAAAATTTAATATTATTCATAAGTGAATGGGTCGTGTTTACTCAGTGGATTTGCAGCTGAGGAGAAGTGGGCATATGGACGTAGCTTGACAAATGACTGCCCCTGGCTGTGTTCTGCTTGCCATAGATATCATACAAAAGAGTTTTATCCCTTCTGTGGCCTGTAGTGCGGATTGAACGCTCGCGCTCAAAAGACCCTCCTGAAGAGTATTTCACCCTGGATAATCAGGCTATGCATTTTAAGTTGCTTCATCAAAATGCAAAGAGGTTTTCTTCAGTGCAAATATATCATGGCGGGTTTGGGAGGCAAAATCCAGTCCAACTGCAAAAGGAGTTTAGCTGACAAATCAAAAATTTGAAAGAAATAGGCAAACAATTTTTCATTGCTTTTCAGATCAAACCCCCTTGTGCAACGTTTTACGGTGCGGAACATAGATAATCAGTGCAGGAAAAGATTGTTGAGTCAACATGCAGTCAAAGTTTATTGGTCAAAATCAAACTAACAACAAACAAACTTTACAACTACTTAAAATGAAGAGAACATCCTGAAATAGTGAGACGTCGTGTTGACACTCATCAATTTGCAGACCAGAGAGGTCACGGCAAGCCTTGAACAGGGAAAAAATCTTTTCGAAGAGTAATGACGATAACCAGATAGATTTTTGGTACAACAAGAACCACAGCAATACACCAAACTTTGTGGTGAAGGGAAGCCATTTCCTCTCCTTTATGAGAATGTACGAGGATAAACCAGAAGATATTGTTCATTTCGGCTGCGATGAGCCTTCTTTGTGGGACGTGACCGTCCGACCAAAAAGATTCCGAGAAAAGGTCCACGAAAGCAACCAAAATCAGGCGTACAATGCCAAAAACAAAGCTTGCGAAAGACCAAATGCTGCAAACGTGGAATTTTTTTCACACTCCCAATGTATTCCTTTCCATTGTGCTGTGAAGGCGTTTGTTTCCTCATCTCGAGAGCACGCCAAAAGCCTGAGGTTTTCCACTTTCCCACCTGTGGAAGGAAGTGGGCGTCTCTCGCCTAATTTGCCACTTGAGAAGTAGGACGACCAAAAATGCTCCCAAAAGAGCGTTTCGACCTTTTTTGGTGTCCATAGCAACACAGTACCTGTTTTCCCCAACTTTTGACAATTTGCGACCAATTTTGTATTCCTGTGGCTTGTCTTGCTGCCTTTCTTCTGAAATCGTTCCATGCAATTTCGTGGGAAATATTGTTCTCACGCAGCCACGGTTTCTTGGGCTTGCACCGCCTCTTTTTTCGTTGTTTTCCTGCGTACAATTGTCTTCTTCAGCAATGCCAGGAACAAGCTTTTCATGGAAGGACCAACACATATGAACATTGCAGACTCAGATGTAAATGCGTTCAGACCGCGCAGCGCTGAGGTGCGCACCGCTGACGGATGTTTCCTGCAAGCGCGACAGACTTCCTGCAGCCCAACACAATCAACCAGTGGACCATGTTTGGAGAGGTGTCGCAACGGCACACAAGAATGCTTCAGCAAATATCATTAAATGGTTGATGAGTGTTGACATTCTACATTCTGTTTCGGTGGCGAGACTTTGAAACACCTTGTCTGTTGACAGTTACTTTGCTCCAAACATGAACACAAAGGAGCAGCTTTGACAATCTTCATGCAGGTAAAAAATCAATCAAAATTGTAGTCTTTTTATTTTTGATTGAGCTCAGTGTGACCAAAATTTTGTGATGGGGATTTTAAAAACTCAAAGCAAAGAAAAAACATGCATTCTTGATCATTCTTGCTTTGTTGTCTTTTTTCAATTTCTACAGTTCGTACACACAGCAGGAACCAAATTTTGTCCGTGTCTTTGTTGGAAATTTTAAAAGGTGAAGGCGGAAGTGAATACGAAAGCGCCAGGCGCGAGCGAAGTGACACGCTTTAGTTGCCCTATTGTTCGTCCATTGTTGCGCTTGAGTGTTTACAGTAAGGATCAGCCTGGTTAGCATGGGCAGATGCAAACCCAACGATAAGGCACTCTGCGAGTTTAACTCTTCACACGCAAACCATTTCTTCCATATCAAGACATTTTACTCTGAGGAATACATAGTTTTCGAGCGGTTCTGGGGTGGTCCTGCAGCTTTTTTGCCTTGCTTCCATTTGCAAGGTGCGTGTAAAGAAGCGACAAAATTTTAAATTTCGGTTGACCAAGAACAGTTTTTTTTTTTTTTGGATACCTCCCGCTGAAACAACAACAAACCAGACTTCATAAAGTTCAACGAATTCGTTCGAACAATTCACGCACACAAAAGGAACCCAACGTTCTCATGACATTTTCCACAACTCGCTGGCGTTCGAACAGCTACGGGTTAATCAAATCAGGCGCTGCAACCAGAAAGAACCTGGCATTTTGTCCTTTCGTCTCTCGACAATTTTGAATCGTGTTTGCGTTACCTTTGAGAGTGATAATCTCGTAATCCGACACTGCAACCTCTGTGGTGTAAAATAAAAGCACTGCATGCGAGCTTCGAGCAATCAGCTGGGATTTTGCAATTCCCCGTTTTTGTGCATGTGAGATGCTACATGCATGTGAACGCAAGTACGAGCACGACAGTTGTGACCCTCGTTTCTTGTGGCAGAGAGAGATGCAATGGAAAATCCGGATGATTTCCTCCCTGCACAAGAAAGGTCAGTTTCAAAAAGTTGAACGAGGGCGTTCAACACCACGAACTTTGAGGTTCCAAGGACAAATGACCCCGCAGAAAAGAAAAACCGCGAAAAAATCGATTCTCATATTTCTGAGAGGAGCGCCGTGTTCTCCAGAGACCAACAAGAAGGTTCTGCGTTGATGTCTCAATCAGCAGGAAATGAGAAGAGAAATCTGCATGGCCAGTCGGTCTTCATCCTGCAGAACGATGCAGGATCACGTTCCTGGTCATCGTGGCCTCCGCGATACGAGAACCAGAAGGATGCGTGGCAATGGTCGATGGGAGTATTTGAGGTTCTACATGTGCGAGTACGAGGCTGTTCAACGCAAATGCGGCAGCAAATATTTCCGTTCTGTTCGTGCTTGTCCAGAAAGCGAAACGTACAATTGACTGAATTGAAAGAAAGAAGAGTGTCATGGATAGGCAGAGCATTTGGCTCCCAAAGCTATTCTTTGTGTATTGCATGTTGCTCCAAAGTTGTCTGTTTTCGTCTGGTGTGTTTCTGCTGCACCAAGAAAAAAGGTTGTTTTATCTGCACAGTGAAGATGCAGGTGCATCCTGTGGCGGAGCAAAACTGTCCAAACGCGACGCTCGAGTCAAGACACGACGTTCTGTGTGTCCACGACCTTCCACTGACCTTCCCTCACCACCCCCGCTCTGTCTCACACAGGACTGACATCTCCAGCGAGACAAAGTTATGTTTCCTCCTTTGGTGAGCACACCACTGCATTGGCAATCCTTCCAGGAAGGACTGTACACGCGCGCCTGTCTCAGAACGAAAATTTTCTGAGGGAAAATTGCAGGTTTTCGACACGTAACATTTGATTTCAAATCAACACCATAAAACACAACGCACCACGTTCGGTGCGTTTCGAAAAAGAAAACATATTTTCAGGTGCTTGCATTGATGCTTATCAAGTATGCTAATTCTCACACAGCCACCAACAAAGAGATATGCACTCGATAAAAATGGGACCATCTCGATAAATGAAATCATCAGTGCGCAAATATAAAAGGTCTTCAATTTTCAATTTATACTTCAACTTTGATAGTATTTTGTGTCTGTGCAAAGCCTATGTGTTTGTCATTGTTATCAAGCGTGCAGGTAGAGCACACCTGTACAGATGTTTTCGCCTTAATTGCACGCTACGAACTTATCAACAGTGAGAAATATAATTCTGTCTTTTCATCAATGGATTTGGCAAAGTCTCTTTTTTGTGTAAATCCCAATATATCGGAAGCAACCCATTATATTGTTGCAATGCGTGTGTATGTTGCCGTCCATAAACCGATGGATTGCAGGAAGTATTGTTATGAAGTGTGTGTAGATTTTATTATTGGGGTTTTCATTCTTTTTCCACTTTGTATGACACCTGTAATTCCTGAGATAACGGACATACGTGTTCCAAGCAAACGTCCGCGGACATGTAGGGAAACAGTGGCAGCTTGTCAAATCTTAATGCACACAAATGAGCTTCAAGACTCACTGAACCTGCACGAAGAAGCACGAGGAAAAACGCTGTCGACCTTCGGTGTGCAAAGCGTGCCCGCACGATCTTTTGGGAGCGCTGCATGCAGTCATTTTCCGGCCCTTGCTGCGTGTTTCATGGGCTGAACCCTCGTACAGAGTGAAACGGGCTTCGGAGCCTCGCAGCTCTGCAGGCACCAGAAAAGCACAATCATAGGCCCAATGCCAATTATGGCCTGGAGGTCATAAGAATCTGGAATTCTGCAACTCTGCGATCACAAAACCAGTCGTACTCGTATGTGCTTGCATCGTGGTAAAAATGGGTTGTCACCTCACAAAAAAAGGTTCCTGTTCAATCAGACAGCTCCTTTCTTGACCAAAGGTCTCGAAAAGTCATTGTGTGATTTCTGTCCTTTGGTCCTCAGAACTCGTGCAGATGCATGCAAGCATGAAGTCCCGCTTGCCGTTTGTGCATGTGAAAGAAAATTCCACAGTTTGCAAGAAATGATGAATCTTAACAGCCACCAAGTGCTGCTGTTTCATTTACGCAAGGTGACTGACAGACGGAACAACACAATTTTAAAGAAATATCGATGTCGTCCTTTTGTGCGTAAATTCGCTCAAATTTCAACCTTCTCATGCAGCTCAGTAATTTTGCTTTCTCTTGTTTCGTTGCCTGACTGGGAACAACTTCAAAGTTCTTGGCCCTTTTCGGCATTGATACGTCGCGCTGTGTTGAGCAGGGTCTGGCTTGAAGGGTTTTTGAGGTTTTGCAGAATTTTTTGCTCGCGACACAGATCTTAACCCTTCAATGAGAATTTTCCTGTTTTATTTTGGATTTGCAAAATTCCAAGCAAGGAAGAGACACGTTTGATTGCAAAATTGATAAGGTTTGTTTTCAACAGTCTTGTGCAAGAAAATTGCATGGATTGCACATGTGCACGAGTGAGTTCATTTGCATGCTCCATGCGCCAAAAAGAGGGGGAAATACTGTAATCGATAAAGTTCCGTGCACCGATTTGGCTGCTTCAGAGTGTCTGCATACAGGAAACTACAGTATACAAGAAGGAAGCTACTACTCGTATGCGTGCGAGTTTGTGTTATCAAGGATCGACCGTGGCTGCAAGAGAACAAACAATGCCCTGTGTGGATTTGTGATCTTTGGACCAAGAAGTTACAATGAGTGGAAATGATTACGTGTTGTTGTCTGCTTCCTGAATGAAGCTACATTACATACACACTGCTGCAAACACGACTGGGTCGACACGACAGAAACAGCTCTTCGGCCAAAATCTGTGTCATCACGTCCCATGCATGTAGGGATGGCAGGAGAAACAAACCACGCCGACAAACAAGGTGAGAGTGTTCTCTTGCAGTGCAAGACACAGACTGCAAGTGCAAGATTTGTAATATATTAATGTGATTGGGCTGAACTTCCCTTTAACTGTATTGCATGGTGTGCCCATTCTCACAGATTGTAATGAATGTTGTGCGAGTGGTGTTCACAAATTTACCCGACATTGCACTTTTCAATTGTCTGATTACATATTGTATATGACACGTTTATCAGAGTGGTCGTTCCATATTCAGATACTCTCACCGCATGTGCGAAATATTCGACATACTCATTTTGTTCCAGGGCCCAGATGGACACAAAGTTTCTGTCTGGGAATCCGGTGTAACAGGACCAGAGCACGGCCAGGACCATGCACAGCATGACCACACTATTTGGTCGCGCTGTGGTCCTGAAATTTCAGGACCACAGCACGACGTTGGAAAATATTACGGTCGTGCTCTGGTCCTGAGACACCGGGTCGCGTGAACGCGTTCGCCATGGATGATACTTTTCCATGCATTTTACATGGTGACTGCAACACGCAGTGTTTCATTTTTATGGACTTTGATGTTCAGACCCCAGAATTTGTCCTGAATAGACCCATTGTGCACAAGTGACAACACCAAGTTATAAAGGCAGCTATAGGTGCATGGTGCGACGAAAAAGTTCTGTGGAAGAGACGGGGAAGTGGACTCAGTTGAAACAACTTTCGGACAAATTTTACCTTCTGCAGGGTCATTCAAGTCTTTCAAATTGGGAAAAAGTGAAAGTAAAAAAGGGTATCACAGGGACAAAATTCAAAACACAAATCAGCATTCTGACTACCTTGTTGACCGCAGCACGAATTGTTGGAGCTAATGATGCCAAATCATGAAAAACCTGACTTGCCATGTTTGGCAAGTGAGCACAAAAATCCATTTCAACGGAAAACAGGCTAAAGTTTTTTGAGGTAGATCTGAAGGTACTGGTCACTGATGTTGTGGCAATTGGCACGAGTGTTTGCAAAAGTCACAATTTTATGTCAAAATGACTTTTGCAACGTTCACGTTCACTCATTTCCTTATTTGGAAGGCAAAAATGACCTTCCAGAATGCAAAATTTGTCCAGAGTTTGAAAGTTAGTTTGAAAATCTATTCCAGAGATTGGAAGTTTTTATGTGCGCACAATGCAAGTACTTTTGAGCATTTGGCCGTGCACGGCAGCTCAGTACGGATGCACTGCAGCGGTCCTTTCTTTCTCGATCTGTGCTCTCTCCATTTGAGAAGGGTGACTCGAGCTAGTGGGGAAAGACCCAACTCGTTCGAAGACAGTTCGTTTGTATATGAATGTCCTGACAACACGAGGTCTGAAGTGCACTTCGCATGACGCGTGTGTTCTGAGACCTATATCTAATCTGACACACGAATATCGGCTGCTCCTCTGGACGTGTTTTCTTTTGTATGGTTCTGGACTGCAAGGCTCTGGAAAAAGCGAGTCATGTTACTTCTCTCCCTTCAAGGCGAAAATGTCAACCAAATGAAAAACGTTTGATAGTTGGGTGATCAGTAAAGACAAGAACAGATTCAAGTGTAACTGCACGGAGTTTTGATCCCGACGCTTGATAAACAGTGCGCACATCAACAAGGGTCCTCAAGTCCTAACTTTATCATTAACAAAACATTGATATTGGTCGGATCTTCAAATTATGAATCGCATTTCCTCACGAGACTTTTGTGGCATATGTGACCAGGTATTGTCGTTTTCCTTGTTTGGACCATATCAAAGGAACGTTTTTTGTCATTTAGCTGGAGGGGACACACAGAATAAGCACTACGTTTTGTCGCAACGGAACTTTGGTGTGTATGTATTTGATTGCAGTATTGTGCCAAATTAAGGCGCAGTCCACAGTTGATAACACTTTTATTCTTTCAAATTAGATCCAGTCATGACATTATTCTATTCGTGTCAGTTTTGGAAAGGAACAAACTGTTCAATCAACGTGTGAGTGTAATTTTGTGAATTTGGTTGAAGTTGGTCTCAGTTTCACGTCAACACTGACTGAGCTGCATGGAATACGTTGTGTTGCAAGTCTTGGATTCGCTTGAATCAATGTAAAGTAGATTCAGGCTCTGCAGCAACGGATCGTCTGCAAATCCCAAACGCAGCATCTGACTCAAAGCAAATTTTGTGCGTTCTGATCAGCCAGCTCATCAGCACATGTGTGTATCATCAAAACAGTGATCAAAGGATAGTCTTCTCAGATTTTGCGTTTGGAGACGAAACACGCGAGTAAATTGCCCAACAACCAACAAACAAAAATTTTCCATAGGATTTTTGGGTTGAAGTGTACCCAAAAGCAAGAAGCATGCCAACGACAGCTTTGGACCCAAGTGACAAGCAAGGTGAGTGATTCGATTGTCATGCAGTGCTTGTTCGTCCCAAAGAGGCAAATGTTGCGCACTTGTTGAAAGCAAAATGAGCTCCTTCGTGACTTCAAAGGTTGATGCTGAACACATGTCAGATCTTCGTGAAACGAAATGGATTGTTTCACGAATCGATGTTTCAATGCTTTGCTTGTTCCTTCCTGCCAAGTGGGTCCTTTTGTACAACGTATGGAGCTCCTGCAGATTGTGTCCAACCTGTCTGCATACAAATTTTCCAATCGCACCCGCGTGCATTACCATTCGTACAAATGATTGATCAATTGAAATGAACATGCAGGAGAGGGTCGAGGAAGGACTCTTCAGGTACAGAAATTGCAGTGGTGCGCACGTTTGCTCACGCATGTACGAGCCGCGTGTGGACCTGCATGTGTACTTCATAAAATGCCTGAAGCTTACGGACAAAAAATGAGGAAACGTCCCATTTTATTTGCAATAATTCACAAAAACAAACATAATATTTCATGGCTTCCTCATTCATAACCATTTCAGTTCTCATTTGAGCAACACTTTATGTGTGACAGTTATCAATGTGCACACATGTATACAAACTGCATCTCAAAAGCCGGGATGCTGAAATTCTGATTGACAGAGATTTTCCCTGACACAGAATTTTGATCTGAGTTTTCACGAGAATTGCGATCTCGAAGTAAGCTGACGTGATTGGACAAAAGGAAAAACCCAGGCATGCACTCAAACGAACGTCTGTTGAGGAAGATTAACTCGGAAGGCAACAGTTCATGTGCAGAAACAAATGTCCACTGATTCTGGTTTGGATCCCTTGGTCACTTCACATGAGCAGAAAAGGTTGAAATCACCCAAGAACGAAAGTCAATTGCAAAGCAAAGGATATAACATCGGATACAGTCCTCATCTGGAATTATGCTTTCCATTGCTGTCAGATTGGATCCCAACGACAGACAAGGTGAAGAGATCGCCAGCGGCTCAAATCTAGATACTGCCCACGGGCACACATCTCTTCTTGCAATTCACGAACAGATCAGTTTGATCTGCATGGTGCTCCTGAAGTTTTGAACGTGACGTCAAGCAGAGATCCCACTGTGTCCATGCCATGGCTATCCAGTGACTTCAACAGTCATCCATGCACGAACTGAAGAAAAGAAGTGTTCTTTACTTGCAGGAGGAAAGAAGTTCGGGCAACTGAAGAGTCAACAGGAGGAACTTATCAATGGGATCAACCAGGTACGTACATAAGTCGTCAAAACAAATGTTCGTGATCCGGATTGAGAGGCTCGGGGGGCTGTGAATCCATCAGACTCTTTAAGGACGCAGAAATACATCCAAGCATACAGAGTCGCCTCGTCGCAAAGGCGGCCGTTTTCGTTCGTCGTCGTGAGCATCTGAAAGGGTTTGAAGCGGAACCTCACTTTCTTTGTTGGGTTCTGTGAAATTTTCGCACTCGTCTGGCTCAATAAATTTTCAAGCGGACCGGCCCAAACACCCCAACACATTTTTGCCTGCGTGGTTCACTCTTACAACTGCAGGAGCTGCTGGAAGATGACCTTTTCAGTGAAGTGGAAGACCTGCCTGACAGGCTTGAGGAGTACAAATGTGAGTTTCTTTTTCCGAAAGAATCAATGTTCCCGTGACAAAGAGACCCACGTCGTTTTCAACTTCACCAAAATTCTCTTGCAGACAAATTTATGGACTTCGATGAAGATGCCTCAGGGGACATAGGTACGTTTCTCACTCAGTTCTTCAAGAAAACAATCCAAATCAGCACTGTATTCCAGTCTGCGCCTTGGAGGTGCGGATTGTGACAAGATGGTCAGAATGTCAATGCACGGGTCTGCAAGAAAGGTGATGTCGCTCTCCGGTTTCATTTTTCGGGCAGGTCTGAACATTTCGAAACAAAGCTCACCGACTGTTCGAAAGTTTTGTTTGATTTTTTTTTTGCGGAAGAAGTAAGGGTGGTGTGTGTGTGTGTGTGTGTGTGTGTCTGTGTGTCTGTCTGTCTGTCCGTGTGTGTGTGTGTGTGTGTCTGTCTGTCTGTCTGTCTGTCCGTGTGTGTGTGTGTGTGTCTGTCTGTCTGTCTGTCTGTCTATCTGTCTGTCTGTCTGTGTCTATGTCTGTGTGTGTGTCTATGTGTATGACTCTGCTTGGCACCTCAAACAAGTTCAGGCAACTCCTCTGCACATAATTCAGAATGGAACATGGATCTGAATCTTTTTCAGTGTCTACATCCACAGGCAAGGGCTGAGTAGACACACTGAAACACACATTGCAAAGTGAACAGAGCAGGAACGCTCTTGATGAAATTATTTCACTTCTCAACAGAAAAAAGAAACCCAAAGTTGAAAGGTCCCTGTCTTTGACGCTGTTCCTCTCATGTCAGACATAATGGAGCTGAAGCGGATGATGGAGAAGCTGGGACAGGCCAAGACGCACCTCGAGCTCAAGAAGATGATCGCCGAGGTGGACACGACCAACTCGGGCACCATCACCTACCGCGAGTTCATCGTCATGATGCTCGGAAAGAAGAACTCGGTGCTCAGGATGTACGTACCTGTACCTTTCCTGATCAAGACCAATTATCAACCGCAAGTGCTGATATTTTTTCACCCCATGCATCGTTCGTCGTCCTTGCTCATCAGATGACTTACCAGGGGGAGGGGGTAAGTCAACCGCAGTGGTTATTGATCAGCATCAAATTCTGCATCATGAGCAAAAAAGGTCGGTGTCGGGTACCCCCGCCTCCGTGGGTGACTTGGCCATCCTGTTTGTCACCCGAACCATAATAACTTTGGGCCACTGGGCCACAGGTTCAATTGGTCCCTGTTTCGACATTGCGTGAAGTTCTTGTGAGATTTCACATCTTTTGAAGGAGTTTGTTACTTGTCTCAATGCAGAAATGAGTGGGAAAGGTGTGCGGCTGATGTTCTACTTTGAAGTCCAGTTTCAACAAGAGTCAAAGATAAAAATTCCGCGGCACGTTACAGTTGTGCTCGGAACACTCATTGCGGCATCGAACAGACCAAATCCAGCAAATTCAAGAGTTAAATTCATCGTGCGATGTTCCTTGAGGGAAGAGCACTCAGTTGTGTGCGACCACAAATTTTTCGTGTTGTTTGCCATCTTGAGGAGGGTGTCCCACCCTACTTGTCCTGTCCTGTGTCCTGCCCCCCCCCCCTGTATGGCAAATTTGGCCAGACAGCTACTGGTCCTGGCCTGGGACAATTGGTCCAGCAACTGACTGGCCTGGGACCCATAGGATGTATGGCATCTCAGGCCAGGTGTCTTGCCTGTCCTATCCCTCCCCCCCTGTGAAGCAAATTTGGCCAGTGGCCATGGTGCTGGCCTGGGACAATTGGTCCCCATGGTAAATGATTGCACATGTGCACGATAAATGATATCTCAGGCCAGGTGTCCTGCCTGTCCCCTGCTGTATAGCACATTTGGCTAGACAACCACTGGTGCTAGCCTGGGACAATTAGGCCTCATGGTTTATGAATGTACACACACATGGTATGGCATCTCAGGCCAGGTGTCTCACCTGTCCTGCCCCTCCTGTGCAGCTAAAAATATCTCAGCTGCTGATCAAGACAAATTTTTCATGGCAGGCTCTTGTGAAAGGTGTTTGAAAGCACTTTTTTGGATTTTTTTTGGATTTCGTTGCTGTGGCATCTCTGCCTCAGCAACCATGAGTGCAAAAAGGTCAAAAATCAACACATGGTTTGTAAATCAAGCAAAAATGGGATTTCACATTGTCATCATATTTTTTCAAGTCAAAAAACCTGACAAATCCAAAATTTGTTTCCATAGCAACCACCCTCAGGAACCAATATTCTTGCACATTTGGATTTGACAACCAAAGCAAACACACCAGGGATGTTGGACTTGCAGTTTGCTGTACACTGCTTCTCTTGTTTTGATTTGCAAGGAGTGGGGGTGGGTGGCAAATTGAAGTTTCGTTTGCTACACCCCTTGCAATTCAAAAGGAACTGAATTGTTGAATTGCCTGTGGGCTCACAGGAAATTCAACAGTTCAATTGATTGATTTGTAGGGGAGTTCATTGTTCAGTTCATTGCTTTGGCAAAGTTCATTCATTCAAGTTCATTTCACACTGCCTCCTCCCCCCCCCCAAAAAAAAACAACAAAACAAAACAACTGTCCACACACAAACACACACACTGGACAACTGTGGTGATTCTCTGTGCCCTCAACTCGACGGAATGCCGCGGGCATAAAAACCTGACAAGGTTTGATCTGATCCGGTGCACATCATCAACAACAGATCGGTATCAAAGCGAAAACTCGTTCAGTTGGAGCAGAGTTCTTTCGAACACAATCACGAATCCCGATACATCTGAACATTTCAGGATTCTGCTGTTTGAAGAGAAGAACAAAGAGAAGGAAAAGCCGACGGGGCCTCCGCCAAAACGCTCACTCGCCGATCTGCCTTGATCACTGCCAAACGATGGGAACTCGTTTCACAGAACGCCGCACACATCAAGCCAAACAAAATGCCAACGATACTAGCTGCAGTTCAACATTCAACGACAGCTACGTTGGCCAGCTTTGAACGTTTTGACAAATCATTTTCATCGTGATTAGTTTTTTCTTGTTGAGTGCGTGAGAATGTGGCGCTGCAAAAGCCAAACTTGCCATGGTAATCGCGGCAAAACCGCACGTTGCAAGTGATGATACTGCACGTTGCAAGTGATGATCCGGCCGACAGATACAGTCGCTACTTTGCTCAGGACATGTTCAAAGCTTCCACCGCACAAGACCTGTTCCAAGGCTTCACCTCGTGTGTTTTTTTCACACAACAGCAAACAATGCGACAGAGAAATAAGTTGGAACATTCCACTTCAATTTTTGTGCCCCGACCCTGGCTGCCCCCCAAGAGCTTGTCGAAGCTGGTCACAACAGATAAGAGTTGTTGAAAAATATTTTTATTTTTTGTCCTTCAAAATTGTTCTTTATGTACAAATCTCGGTTCATCATCTTTTTTTTACACATGTTTTGGTCCCCTCCCCAACTATGACTCACTGGTGTACAAAGGAAAATCTTTCACAAAAAGAAGCATTGTGGAATGTGTCTGTCTTCTTTCATCCACTCACACGTGGACATATCACAAGAATTTTGACGGACGCAAAATATGTTCAAGGCGATTCCGACAAGGACTTTCATTACGAAAATACTTCAACATTTGTAGAAAACATGTATGTACAATAAAAACATTTGCAAATAATCTGCAGTTAGTGTTGTGTTTTTGTCGCTTATTTTCTCAGTGTAAAGTGACAAATTTGGAATGTTACAAGCAGGCACAACTCCTTGAGAAGACACTCTCATTGCAAGGCTGTATCACACTTCTGAAAGCGAACACGCAACGCAGATGCTTTTCTTTTTTTCCACAAGACATATCTTGATGAAAGAAACAGGTAAAGTCTTCGTAGCACCTTAATTCTCGTCATACATGTTCAAATCAAACTGTGTACGCTCCACTGCAGATGGAACCGAATTTACAGCTCTGTACATGGACAAATTCCATTTGGCAAACCGCGCGGAATGTTTGGACGCCACCTCAACCAACTTGGTTTGATCTGTGTCGCGTACAAGGCCACAATGAAGCTGTACACATGACTTGATGGAATGTCTCTTGTTGAAAAGGAAAAAAAAACAAAAATCAATGGACGACTTCAGAAATTGCGAGGTTCGACGGATAAACCCATTGCATCCTGGTAAGCTTGTTACCATTGTCCTCGACACGATATGCAGACCTCATTCACATGATTTGGTTCACGAATGTTTGCAAAATACCCTGATTCCACACGTTCTTTTTTTGTCAGGGTCACGGCAACATTCACAAACGAAATGCAAGGTTCGAATCATTTGAACTTCACAATCCCCTGTGTTTCAAACCTTTTCCTCTCCGGCACAGCGGACACTTTCACGCTTTTCGGCAGAGGGAAGACAATTCACTCTCCCGAGACGAGATCAATGCAATTTGCTTGCACATCAATCGCTGATCTGCTTCTGGCGTGTTCGACGCAAATCAACGCCGCCAAGTCTACGCCAGTGACTGTCAGGAAATTTAATTTCTGCTTGACAAGTGCTTTGGTCGATTTGTGCCACATCTACCTGATCACAAGACACCTGTCTGAACAACGCGTGTGCCCCCTTGTGTGTGGTGAGTTCCCCTGTGTCGCGTGTGTGGCGAACTTCCCTTTGAGACCACTAGAATCCCAATGTGTGAAGAATTGGTAATTACGAACCACTACAAACCCTTTCCAAAACTGCGACAGCAGACGCGCTGATGTCATGAGTGCATCAATCCACGATTTCAAGTGCAGCTCAGCGGCTGGGCTGGAGTCATGACGCGTGCGTCGTCAGCCACGACGCGACGCAGACGAGCAGCAGCACGACCCAGCTGTGCGCGGCCCGACTCGCACCCGCGATGCGACACTTGAGCGTGTGGAACCTGAGCAAAAAGGACGACAATGCAAGTGCAATAGTTTCTGCGCTTCGAGTCCGATATTCCTCTCACGTTCCTTCATTCCTTCCGTCCCCACATCGTGTGGTCCTTTCATTTCGAACATCAACAACTACGAACACGTTTCACAGAGCTGGACTCACCTGCTCGACTGGCCCTCAACCAGCTTGCGATACTCCTCCTCCATCGTCTGGCCGTCGTAGTACCAGGCACGGTCGTTAAAAGGGTACTCGAAGCCCTGCTTGCACTCGCACTTGTAGTTGCCGCGGGTGAACCTTTTACTCGGCAGGTGTTCACACTGAAACGAATATTCTTCAGATGCAGACGCGCCACAATCAAGTCGAACGGACATGTTCCTATTCACGTGCAGTCACGCTCTCGAGGACACTGGGCCCAAAATTGACGTCATAGCTTGGAAGAACAAGCTTCCGTCAAATTGATACTGGTGTGCACGTAATGCTGAACTAATTGTTTCTATCCTCCTTGTGTCCTTCTCTCCCAACGATTTCGTTTGCCTCAACTTTTATCGCACAAGACCACAAGCACACCACTTTTCTTACGCAGTTGAACAGATTGACCACGCACTCCTGCGTAGAGTAGGCTCGATTCGCAGAAACAGGTTTGAAGCAACAAGAATAGAAAGTGAAAACTACATCAGGTATCACAATGACTTGTTGAACGCACGAGTTTCTAAAATATCACTCCGTGAACTGAAAGCAATATTTGAAAACTTGTCACAGTAGCAGCTGGGCTGAGAGATAAAAGTGCGTCGTGCTGGAATGCATCTGCTGCAATTACAGTACAAAACAAGCTGCAGGTGGGATTGTTTCTATTTGCCACCAGTGGAACATCACAGTTTGAAAATCACGTGATTATTCCGCCAGTGCCAAGCAAAACCAATCCGATCGATGGAAATATGTACTCAAGGTCACATGGCACCACCACAGTCACAGCTTGGGACAGGTTGCTTGTGCACGACGTTCTCGAGTCTTGCCTGGTCAGGTGGTCTCCTCGTGTCGTTTCTCTGCGTACAAACGTCGCAATTGGTCCGGTCGTTCTGTCACACATCAGACTGAGGATCCAACAGAGACAAGCGATAGTGTGCAAATACTTATCGAGTTACCCCCATCCCCGGAAAAACTGGAACAATGTTGTTGTGAAATTGCCAAGGAATCTATCTGTACAACAGCAAAATATGAAAACTGGAAAGGGAAGAAAATGGACACAACAACTTTCCAGATAAAGCATTGCAGGGTTGTGAAGAAAAATGTTTGTTCCCATGTGTGGATCAACCGCGTGTGGATTGTGTGCCAACGTTCAACTTTCCGGCGTGCCGCGAAATGGTTTGTGCTGTGTGAGGTTTGAACAATCACTCGACTGCATCTGGTTCTGCGCAACAGGGTTGTATCCACATCAAGGTCTCCGCTGAATCGAGGAGTGAATCTGTGCACGACTCAAGCCTTTCTGCTTTCCGCGCTGCACTTACATAGGTCGTTTCGTAGTCGCACCGGGCCGTATTCTTGAAGGCGTTTGGCTCGTGGAAGGGCCCCGGGCACTGCTGGATGTCCAGTTCGTCCAGCTTTACGTCAATGGTCACAACACCCCTGTCGCACGAAAAGAACTCACCGTAGTCGAAGGGATACGTGTGCTTTTCATTTTTGCCAAAACTACTTGATGGTTTCTCAACAACAAATCCCAGTTCAAGAGCCGATCGTTGCAAAGCAGAATGTGGATGCAGATTTTTTGTCCCGCTCATCAAAATTTCAGATTTCCAAGCATCTTTCGAATGACTCAATCAGTCCGGCACATTGTCTGACTCTCGCACAAACGGCGAACATCCGACTGGATCAGAGCATGCGCATTTTGCGTTTGATGGACCTTGTTGGTCGGTCTGCGAACACAACAGTTGTTCTTACTTGAACTCGAGGTCGGAGCGAATGGAGTTGAGGCCAAAGAACGGGATAGAGTAGGTCATGATCCAGTCGTTGACGAAGCCGCCGCAGTCGAAGTAGGGCGCCGACCACCAGCCGTCCTCCTCGTTCGGCGCTTTGTAGTACAGCGGGTACAACTCGAATTTCTGAATAGAAGGTCACAGGTGTAGCAAGCATAAACAGATTCAAAGTCAATTTTCACACACTGCAGCTGAGAGGAGTAAGAGTTCACAATCCTGAAGAACAGATCCGTCTCCAAAATTTGGAAAAACGTTCCCTGCGTAACAGCTTCTCCCACTGCTCAACTCACCTTGAGCGAGGTTCCAGCGAGGTCCGACCGGATCATCGGCTTCTCGGTGAACTTGGTGAGGCCGTCGTGGTTGGACTGCCACCGCTCCTTGACGAACTTGAACCACGGCTTGTCGAGGTAATGCTGGGAGAAGCCGGCGAAGTCGATGGCGCGGAAGTGCGTGTTGGCGCGGTCGGCGGCCTGGCCCGACGCCGGCGTGTCCTCCTCGTACCGATAGGCGTACGGCCCGAAGAACTGGCGCGTCTCTCCGTCAGGACCTGCAGAGACAATCCAGTTCTCTTTGTTCTGTGGCGGGTCTGTAAAACTGTCCTCACACTGATAAGGGCCGAAGTTCTCTTCGTTACAGAAACAAACCCAGTCGCAAAAACATCTGCGAATCGAAGATCTTTCTGTGGTTTGGATCAAAGAGCAACTGCGTGAAACGGAACTGACCCTCGAACTTGTCGATGTCGTAGAAGATGCCCGACGCGCGCATCTTGAGGTCGCCCATCACGTTCGAGAGCACCTCCCCGAACAGTTGCTCCACGTTGAGCAGTCTGTCCCCTCGCAGGTTTCCGTACTCCTCATACACGTCGATGTTCTGAAGGCAAAAGAAGCGAATAAGCCTGTGTGTGTGTGTGTGTGTGTGTGTGTGTGTGTGTGTGTGTGTGTGTGTGTGTTGCCAATATGCAGGCTGGTCGTCTCGAGTTTGAAGATACAGACACAGGCGCAGCAGTGTTGTGATCCTCTGAGACAGGGAAACATGCTCATTTTCCGAAATCAAACAAATTTGACGCACCCGTATTTTCTCCAGGCCTCTGTATCCCCAAATTCATCTCCGTCCAAGACCCCATCCCCAGCTGCTTCGGAGTTACTTTAGGTTTCGAAAGATGTGCGTCTGCTTGGGTGATTACGGACGTGGACGTGCGCAAATGGGTCTAAAGAAACGCAGAAACGTGTTCGACCGAAACAAAATCTGTACCACACCACGTTGGATTGCCAGAAAATGGTGTTTGGAATCAACGTGAAACTCTCCAACACATCACCTGATTGGAGCACGCACCTGGAGGAAGTTGGAGAGGAAATGCGAGAGGCGAAGCGCGGTGCGCGCTTGGTACGAGAGCTGCTTCTCGACGCCGTACGACACGTCTCCCGGCAACTCCAGCTCCTCCGGCTTGTACCGCGCGCAGTTGTCCGCGTTCACGGTCTCCTTGTGCTGCAGCAGAAACAACGCTGGTGTCACCCAAATTCGAATCACTCTCACCATCGTCTGCGGAACGGGTGGAGGCAGAGCGATGCTTTCCAAGTCTCACCAGAACTGCCATTCAAGCTGGCTGCTTACTCACCTCGATGATGTTGGTCATTCTGATGTACGCCTGTTGGTCGAACGCCTCCCGCCTGTGTCGCACGTAGTCGGTGTTTCGTTTGTAGCGCGGTTGGAAGACAACCTTTCTCTTCTTGGCGTCTGTCTTGATGAGCGGCGTCTGCCCCGGCTGCACGGAACGCTTCTTTCGATCTGTCAAATGTATGAAGTCGCAATTGAGCGTTGTCGCTTCTACCCAAACAACAAGTGTGAGCAATTTCAAATCCAGGACCGGCGGGGCGGTACAAGCAAAAGCTTCAGCTTGGGAGGGGGGCTGACCTGTGCTCTCCTGCTCCTTGAGGTTGATGGACCGGAGGAACTTGCGCTGTTTGTTGAGGATGCGCGACTCGAGCGACTCGGCCGGAAATTCGGCGGCGCGGTCGACGCGGCGCGCGCGGGCCGGCTGCCACCAGCCTCCCGCCAGCTCCTCCTCCACAGCGCGCTCCTGGACCTAAAACGGTGTCAATCACAAGAATGTGTCCCTCCAGAGGCGGTGAACCAAACTAGGACGGAACAAGAGGACTCGTCTGAATGAAGCGTGCGCGTCACGAGCCTCGCCGTACATCGGGAGATGCGAAAACTGGTACCTTGTTCTCCAGCTGTGGCACTTCCCTCTTCTTCCGCACGTTAGTTCGGTCGTATTCAGGTGTTCCCCTTGTCTCGTTACTTCGAATCAGCGGGATCACAATCCGCACTGCAAACAGAAATGTCTCGACAAATGAAGTTTCGCAGGGGACCACAGCTCCCTTCAAAGATCAGAAGCCGTTTTGTGCAGAAACCCGCAGTGAAGGTTGCGGTTCGTCACTCACATTCAACACGGATGCAGTCGAATCCTCGCTCGTACTCCTCCTCAGTGGCGCTCTCGATGTCGATGCCCATGAAGGGTCCTCGCTGCCAGTGCGGATAGCGGTACCCGGGTTTGCACACGCACCTGTATCCGCCTCGCCGGAACCCAAACCCGTGGTACAGAGGTTCGCACTGCAGAAGGGAATCACATTTTCTTGTTTCAAATTTCAAGAACACGAGAGCCATCAAAGTGCGCACTTGGGCCAAATTCCCTGTGCAAAAGTTCGACAGGTGATCAAACCAGAAACAAGAAACACGGCGGGGCTTTTGTTTCTCACCATGGTCGTTGATTTGCACTTGGCAGTTCCAGCGAAGTAGTTCGGAGCTTCGTTTCCAATGCCGAGTGGACACTGGTTGATGTCGATGGACAGGAAATCGATGTCCTGCACCGAGGATGCGACAAACCTGAAGTGAAACAACACTGGATCTGCAAGCAACAATGGAAAGTGAAGATAGGCAAAAACGAGCGGAACACGTCGAGAACTGAACTGCACCTGAATCGCCTGAGATGGAACCACTCGAGGTATCTGGGCAGCTGATCCACCACCGGAGCAACAGCGCTTACGATCCACTTGTTGGACCGTCCACAGTCAAAATATGGTTCAGTGAAAACGACTGGCAAAATTTCCTTCTCCTTCTGACCAGGTGACGGGGGTCCAAAGAAAGTTTTACTGACGTATTCGTCCGACTCGAACTTCCCGGTCTCGTTGGAATACTTGATCCCGACATCGTACGAGTTTTTGTAGACGGAGTCACTTGCTGATTGCTCCTCTCCGTCAGGAAGCCAGAGGTCGTACCATTCATTTATCTTGTACGACTTGTGGCTGTAATTGCTTTGTGACCCTGCACCGTAGTCCACAATGTCTATTGTTTCATTGGTGGGTTCTCGCAGCCAGTTGGTGGGATCATTGAAATCATCAAATCTCCACGCTCTGGGTCCAAACAGAGGCAGAGTCTTGTTGAAAGGCAAATTGTCGTACCAGTTAGCGTACGAGCAGTTGTTATCAAACATGATGGCTGATCCGTTTATGTTGTACTCATTCGCTGACACGTCAGCTGCGGCTGAGAACATGTAGTACATCAAACCCGGTTGTTTCATGAAATCCTCCGTGTCATTCAGTTTCTGGTACATGTAGCTGTAGAAGAAGGCTCTGTTGAGCGCCATGTTGTGTAGGTGCAGCAAATCTGTCCTGTTTGGGTAAATGATTGTGCTGAGCAGTTTGTTGAACCGGGGCAATTGCGCGAGGGTCTCGCGGGGCAAGTGCAGCTCCTCCGCTGGTTTGGCGTGACAGTTTTGCATGTTGATGGAGTTCATCCTGTCATCTATCTCATCGAAGTTGTCGTACGATCGCCAGTCGAAGGGCCCTTTCCCGATGTAGTCTGAAAAAAAGAAATCGGAAGTCCTGACAAACTGACAGTGATGTTTCAAAACTTGAGAGAATCCTCTGCTTCTTTTCGAGTCTGGTTCATCCATTCGTCTCAATTCTACGCATGAGAAGCTCCGCGCAAGAACACAAATCGCAGTCACCGGTCAGTTGAAGCAAAACAAAATGAAACATCAACAGAGAGAAACATTCACGCTGCAGACAAGACCACACAGATGAGTCCTCCAAGAATGAAACGCCAGGGACTGAAACGTCACCGTCAGAGATCAACCGCAAAACGCCTGGATGGCGCACCATCAAAGGCGCCCTGTCGGGTCAGCGCGCTGCGGACCCGGCGACAGCGCGTCGCGTTTCATCGGCGTCGCCAAAAAGACGACGCCGCCATCGCCGTCACATCTCGACAGGTGAGAATGGGCTTTGATCGACGCACAAGGCGGGTGTACTGCTTCGTTTTCATTCGCGTTGAACAACAAAGGGAAAAACAACGAAAACAAGATGATTTACCGGGCTGCTGGCGAGCCATGTTGCTTGACCTAATTATCATACCCAAAGTAGGTCATTTATCAAAATTTCCCACCGACTCTTCAGACTTGACAGATCGGCTATTGCTGCGTGTCTTTCATTCCAAATCACAAAAGCAAATCTATGACTGACAAGAAATGGACCTGCTTGTTCACGAACAAACAAATGCCGTTCTTGATACCTTGGATGCCCCACAAAACAAGCGAGCATTTTGCAAGAGTTCAAACTCACCACTCCAGTCCTGGCCTTGAGCATTGGCGATGTAACCAGCACAGAGGCTCAAGGCCACAGCTGCCACCAACCAACTTCTCTCCATCATTTTCCCTTGTTTTTCACCAAAAAACTGCTACATCCCAACTTTGGAAAGGCCTCAAAACTCCAGTTGTTCTTTCTCCCCGTCTCAGTTCCAGTGCTGCTCAGTTCCAATATGGCCGCCGCGCTTGCTTCACCTACGTTCTCGCAAGTAGGTCGCCACTACACAGCGCACCTGTGCAAGGCAATTTACATGTTTCACGGGGAATTTTTCCTGATCAGGCACTCGGCATCAAAATTGCTTTTTGAGCAACACTGAGCTCATATATTTATTTTTGGAGCCAATACAGTTCCGCATTGTTGTCGATAGATGCAGCTCTGTGTCTTACAATTTACAAGGACACATCTTGTTTACTTATTACTGGGTCACATCAATACCTGTGAACTCTTTGAGCGGGATTCCCCAGCTGTTACTTCGACAGCTGAGATGCCGCCACTGTCCGTACGAGAAGCGCGCCGAAGTTTGTGTTCTGATCCGCGAAAATGTTTTTCCGCTTTGGATCGGGTCAGGATGTGGAAATTGTGGCCCCTGGGAAAATGCATCCACTTGATAAATTCATTTTGCATCGCAGGCGCAAATTTGTTTCCATTCAAGAAGAGTTCAGGGCGGCGAGGCAAAACGCACCTTTACCACGTGTCTATTGGGAACACTGTATTGCTGAACTTTTTCCAGGTTTTTATCCCCGAATGTTTTTGCAGGTTTTGCACATTTTTGCCAATTTGTGCAGACCGAGTGCTCTGCACGTCCTCAACTGAAGCTGTTGCTTTGTTCCTGAAACATCCAAAGTGGTGGATCCGCTGAAGCTCAAGTGGAACCGTGCGTGCGTGTGTGCATGGCGTGTGCGTGCGTGGTTTGAAGGCACCTGCCATTCACATCCCGCTGACTGTTTTTCGGTTGTTTTCTGGAGGGGATGGGGGGCCGAATCCGTCGTTTCGGCCAGCGTTTGACCCTCAAGCGGCTCAACAAATTTCGGGACAAAATTGGGGGTGGGCAATGGAGGGGGGGGGGAGGCACCGCTCGTTCCGCGCTTGTGCGGCGTAATTAAAGTCACAGAAGTAACGTTTTCAAGCTGCTGAACAACAGGTGCAAACATTCGTTTGCGTATCTTGAAATGTGAAATGCGACACCACTTTTGCTTTCTGGCAGGTTTGCAAGAATTACAGATAAACTGTACGCAATGTATCGAGGTGCAAGTTGCGCAAACTTCTTGGTAAGATTTTGTTTTTGCCAACTTTCGCTGGCAATCAAGCTCAGTGCGTCTCCAATCACAGTACGCGAGGACTATCTCCCAATGAAACGATATTTGACAGGCAGATACTCGGGGTGTCCAGCGGTGGGGCAGGTCAAAAAAGGAGATTTTTGGCAAAAAGTAGGCCGTTTGTTCGAGATTTTCAAAAAAGTAGGACATTTTTGGTGATGGGATTTTTTTGGCGAAAAAGAAGGAAATGGTAGGATTTTCAGCCCAAATTAGAACAATAAAACCAAAAAATAGCTCCATGGACCTCGCGGTGATTTGAGGAAATTTCAGTTGCTCTGATTTGGCTTGCTCTGATTTAGCTTGCTCTGATTTGGCTTCTTCTAATTTGGTGTGCTCTGATTTGGTAAGCTCTGATTTGGCTTCCTCTGATTTGGCTTGCTCTGATTTGGTTTACTTTTTTTGTCAAAATTCTTACTTTTTTCACTCAATATTCACAAC
>JAAUXT010113206.1_pt1 | contig 57151 bp, 63 predicted proteins | sample 7278171 | NCBI WGS metagenome assembly JAAUXT01 (sample SAMN14350112, study PRJNA611818) | marine sediment metagenome | isolation source: surface marine sediment (1.8m) | place: French Polynesia: Moorea | collected 2018-08
CACACACACACACACACACACACACACACACACACACACACACAACGCCTGCACCTCCCCATGCCTGTACTCTGCACGAAGCTGCCAAAGACTGCTTCCCTTGTCTCTCAAAATCCCACGAGATCAAAGACATCGAACCCTCCAATCAAAGAGCCCCTTGTCTTCCGCCCTCTCACCCTGAATCCCCAATAGATAACGACCACTCACCCACCACTACAACCGCACGAAATGCGTTTAATAAAAAGTTTAGATAAGATTTCAAAAGTGTGGAAAGGCTTGGAATGGTGTCAAGAGAGAGTGGAGTGCTGTATTCCACCACTTAGGGACCACCAAGGCTCGAGTTTGTGTAAACTCTGTGTGGCCAAGTTTTATTGTGAATTGGGGCAAAGTGAGACTGGGAGTCTGTGGTGTCTGCAGAGGTAACTTGATTGGACTGGGGTTGATCCAGTTTTGAAGACTTCAACACAGAGGGAGCATTGCCACCGACAGGCAGGTCACACAGTTTATCCTGGGGTGAAAGGGCCTTGCCCCCAGAATTTGGCTTTCGGGAGCCAGGGGGGCCAGGCCATGTGGAATTTGATGTTCAGGGGTCCTGGGCTAGACCTGTTGCAACTCCTGAATTCGCCTGTGCACCTTTTATTCCAGCTGCTCAGAACAACAATGGTGACGTTTTCCCAGGAAATTGTGGGAATTGAACTCCATAATTTACAACCACTCGCAGTTGGGGAACACAACAAGTGTCAGTCAGTCTGTCAGGGGTGAGATTTTCGGTTCGTGTTTGGGAATCTGACCCACAGTTGTAAGACACAGGTGGAAGAAAGGTCAACGAGTGCAACCTCAGCACCAGCTGCCCAGTGGTCAAGTGGTACTGGTCAATGGAGGGAGTACTGAGAGAGTACTCACGAGTTGACCTCATTGACCTCAAACTCGAGACGTTTTTTGTGTGGAATGTGTTTTTGCTGTGTTGATTGAAAGTTGATCGGGTGTTTATCAACCTGTATTGTTCTGAAGAAGAAAGAAAGGCCTGTGTCACACGCTTCACACTGGATGTGTTGTGTGAAACTTACAATTTCCGTGCAAGTCGGTTCCTTGTACAGATGTACCAGCAGTAACACAAAAAGCCGCCACCCGTCCTGTTTCAAACTGGCCCAGAAAAAGTCTCGCAAGATTCTTGATGGGAGAATTTCAGTCTAGGGTTTTCGACAGAACCGTGGTAGGCTCCACCTGATCTTTTGTTCGTGTCTTCAAAAGCGAGACGCTCAATGTTGAAACAGAAGCGACGCCACCTGCAACAGATACCAAAATTGATGCTCTCAACGCGTATCTATTTGGCCACAAAAGCAACAAAGACCGCAGCACTTATTAATGACCACGAGGAACCTTTTTTGACACTTTGTAACACGATAAAGGAAGCAGAGAAAAAGGTGGATGAGTCTATTGATGAGATAGTGGAGCGTTTTTGGGTTTGTTCACACTGGGTGCGTCACGCATTGCATCCCTAGGCACGACAACGCGTGGTGCAAGGGATGATGCGTCACACACTGACGTGTCCAGCGACGCTACAAGAGACGTTGTAAGACGCGCACCCAGTATGAGAAACCCAAGATGCATCATTCCTGCCTCCCTGTTGAACTCATTACGCACTGCGTCGCAAGTGACGACACAACACTCAAGTCGTGTCCAGGGACGCTCATACAAGACGCATCCAGTGTGGAAAACTCAGGACGCGTCGTGCGTTGCGTCCCTCTCCTCGTACACGTGCGCTGTATCACACACAGCCTGGTCAGGCGTTCCTCTGCGCAGCGCACGACGCGCGCAGTGTGAACCCGGCGCGTCCCTGGGACCAGAGCAGCCCGAGGGGACTGACAGGAGTAAGCGCTCTGTGATTGCAATAATGATAGACTCCGTCACAATGGAGGCAACATCTGCGACGCGAGGGACCCTCCACTCTCATACAGGTCTGTTCAGGTTGACCTGTTGTGGCTTGAAGCATTGAATGTACAGCACAGGTCGGTTCCTGTTCACTTGGTATTTTTGGGATCCCTGGATGTACAGGACATACTTCAGGTGACCCCTGTCTCTGTAGACCCAGCAGGAGAATGGTGCAGGCTGCGTCCAGTTAACATCATTTTATCTGGTAAGATTGACGTGCAGGTCTGCTCCTGTCAACCTGGTTTACGTGTCATGGTCAGCCTCAAGAGTTGCAGCGTTGGTCCGAGACAATGGAGTCGTCCAGCTTACTGACTGAGCACACTGAGTGAAACCTTGTGTTCAGCTCCGTGAAGTTAATCCCATATTGGCACGAACCCTCCCTCTCTCATTCCCGCCCTCCCTCCTTCCCTCCTTTCTTCCCTCCCTCCCTCCCAGCCGTATCTTTATCTCTGGTGTGTCTGGCGCGCAGTGCCCGTACCGTCCCGTGCATTGTTCTCCGAGCCGAGTCGCGTGGTGGGACCGGCTGATAGCGCGCGTTTGATTCCCTGACCCGGCAGCCCCGACCCCCTGACCCCTCCAACATGTTTATTGAGTCGGGTGTCGTGTTTCGCACCACATGAAACAAAATGAGCCACGACAAAATTTGTGCTGAGGCCAGTTTGAGTCACACTGGATGCTCCATGCGTTGCGTCCATGTGCAATTCAATGAGCCTCATGTCGCAGACTGTGACGCAACGCCTGCAGGACACCATACGCAACTGACGCAGAACGCGTCCAGTGTGGATTTCGCCTCAGACCTTCAATCCCCAGGCTGTTCGCCAGGAAAAGGCAATTTTGCTTTTTGAAAATGATGATGATTTTGCATCTATAATTTGACAGCGGACGGGAAGGTCAGGAAGGTAATTTGGTCGCAGAAAAAAGTTCCATCTGGCGTCGTGGAGATGATGGATGGTGGGAACCGTGGATTGTCAGTCATATCTGTTCCGCGTTGAGATTCGAGATGCGTCGGTTGATGTGACTGTTGCTCGTCCAATTCACGCGCGAGAAATCTCAATCAAAGGGTCTGCGTGTGTGTATGTGTGCGTGCGTGTGTGTGTTTGCGTGTGTATGTATGCGCATCTTTGCGTTTGTGTGTGGTACCCCATTTTCAGGTGCAGGCCGTTCTTCCAGCATCGACAGGAAGACGGTACTTCTTCTTTGCACCTCTTGCGTGTGCGTTTGTGTGTGTGTGTGTGTGTGTGTGTGTGTGTGTTGTGTGTGTGTGTGTGTGTGTCTGTCTGTCTGTCTGTCTGTCCGTCTGTCTGTCTGTCTGTCTGTCTGTCTGTCTGTCTGTCTGTTTATCCTCACTTGGATCGCAAGTGAATACGATTGCAAGGAGCTTGCCGAGACTGGCAACACTTTCAACTCATTTCAACAGCTAACGAAAGTCCCAAACTTTTTTGCAGTCTTTGAGCTTTGCTTGCAAGTGAACTTCATTGCATAACAAGTACACGCGCGTTGGTATGTATCGGGAATTGTATGCTCCTCATCACTCATTAGCATATAGAGTGGCGACGCTCGTGGTTTCAATTACAACCAGGGCGCCCCGAGTGCCGATCCTGTATTCAGCCCCCAAAACGAACTGGGCCCGAGTCACGCTGGGCGCGTCAGGCGTCGCGTCCCTTGTCCACGTCAGTGAGCGTTGCGTCCCAGGCGTCCGTTGCACACACTGCATCAACACGAGACGAACGCACGGCGCATCCAGGGTGAAACCGCAGTGCTACGTCTTCTCTGCGGCCGCAAATGGAACGCGTTGGCAGCCTCCAACACAAATGGGTGAAGCTGACCCTGCGTCGCTGACTGACTGGCGAAGACGCAAGCGTTCAGAGGCTTGTTCTGGAAGGAAAAACGCCTGTCGCATCCAGTGTGAAACGCGCCGCACATGGAACCACAGAATTGTCTGGGAATAGACTTGCAAAGGACACGGCCCCATTTCGGGCTGAAACGCTTTCATTACCAGTGTCAGCAAAAAGTTGAGCAACTCAGTCGGTATGAACAGAGACTCGCGCAAAAAGTGGCGCGTATTGAGGAGTGGAATGCCTGCTTCACACAGCGTGCGTCATGCGTTGCGTGCAAATTGACGTGGCATGTTGATGCGTGGTGCGTTGCGTCAGCAAAAATCTTTCGACTTTGTCTTGCTCACTGGTTGTACCACATGTCCTGTGTGAGCCCTTGGGTGCTCTGTCACACAGTCGACTTGCACAGGGACGTTGACGTCATCGCTTGACTCACGTGGTGTGAAGCGAGCCCAAGAGGTTTGGAGCCCCGAAGTGCTGTTGCTAATGCTGTTGTGCTGGAGTCTGTAGCCGAGTAATGTGGAACTTTGCGGCCCATTGACGTGGGAATTTAGAGCGAGTGAAAATACGTGTAGTTCCTACACAGAGGTATGCGACGAAAACATACAGGTCGGGTGTCATTGACCTGTGGTGCTTACAGGTGGGATGCAAGCTGACCCGTATGCCGTGTACACACTGCACACACACACACACACACACACACACACACACACACACACACACACACACACACATTGACTCCCCTCCACAACGGAATCGATCCAAACCTTCACTTCCGGTTGTTATTTCCGATTCTGCATCAATAAACGCGACATGTGAAACCCGTTGATTTTCCCACATCAATACAGGGAGCACGAAACCCTGGAATTGACGTGTTTGTGTAAGCGAGGGGGAGGGTGCGCGCGCTCACGTTGCGTGTGTGTTTGGAGTCGCCCCGGGGGCCTTGCTATCACGGGGTGTCCCCTTACCCCGCTGCACCTGAATGGGCCGGGACCTTGAGGCATGGTGCGCGTCGGGTGCGCTTGTCTCTTCACACCGGTGGCGTCGTGTGGTACGTAGACTCTACATTCATATGCACGTCTTCGCGCTTTCCATCGATTGAGACCAGTTTCACACTCAATTTGGCGTGCATGGCGTTTCTGCACAAGTCAACGGGCGCTGCGTCGTTTGTGACGCGCAGACGCAGCGTTGGAACAGCGTCGTTGGAACACTTGAACAGGGACGTGATGTCCCACGCCAAGCATGACGCATCCAGTGTGAACAAGCCAAGCGGCAACCCAGCACCCTGCCGCATCCAGTGTGAACCAGGGCTCAGTGACAACGATGCCGCGGTTCAGAACCTGTTATTTTCAGCATATTTTTTGCCCTTTTAAACCTGAAATTGCACATCGGGGGAATCTTTGTGTGAACGTCCAAGTTTGTTTTGTCAAGGAAATTGTGGAACTGTGAGAAACGTGCGCAGGTTTGAAATGAGCTCGATCTGTAGGGCCTCCAGGCCTGGTGCGTGAAAGAGACTTGACTTTGAAGGATTCCAACGTGAATACAGTTGCTCTGTACAGGGGAAATGCATTCAGGGTTTGGTGGGAGCCGACCGCATCATGCAATGGCGAAAACTGTGAAAAAGTGCCGCACAATTATACAGAAATTGTGGCTATTGCGATGCAAAAATGGGGGATGCAAAATGTGTGTGTGTGTGTGTGTTTGTGTGTGTGTGTGTGTGCTTGGGCGTGTGTGTGTGTGTGCAAAGTGCCGGAGGACCTCGTGTGGAAATGGTGGAGGCGTGTGTGTCTGATGAAAGGGAGAGAAGGTGTGTGTGCGTGTGTGTGCGTGTGTGTGTGTGTGTGTGTCCTGGGCCTGGCACGCTGGATCCACGCCATACCTCGACTTTCCCGTGTCTATTCATGTTCTTCATGTGCGAATCTCCGCACTGAACATCTGTGTGAGCGAATCTGCACGTAAATCTCCCTTCGTTACCCAGTCGCTACAAATTCTGCTTCGTTACCGAGTAGTAAACACTGTTTACTCGGGCAAAACCTGCCAGTACATGTACCGCCGTTTGTACTCGTAACCACGTTACCCCGTATCACGTGCAGGTAACTGGGCTCATCACCATAGTTTCCATGCCGGCTGTTTGTGTGTTAATTGGGACGGGGAAGTACTTGGGAAGTACTCGTAGAGTACTCAGGGTACTTATCTTGTGTCTGGAGTGTCTGGCAGAGACGATGTGAAGGATTTGAGTACTTCGTGTCTTGAACTTGACTTTTATGCGATGTTGGCGCTAATTTTGGAGGAAAGTAAATTGGCGCAGACAAGCACCAAGGTGCATCACCCAGGGTGCATCATCCAGGGTGCATCATCCAGGGCATCACACATGGTGCGCCATCATCCCAGAGTACATGGTCCACGGAGCATCACACAGGGTGCATCATCCAGTGTGCTTGGGGTGCATCACCGAGGGTGCACCGTCGGGTGGTTTTCGTCCAGGGCGCGTCATTCAGGGTGCAGCAATCGGCGCCATGTTTGCGCGTTCAGCACAACCCATGCTGAGACCAGACGCCAGGAGACGCTCTGGGGACCAGGTCTGGCGTTTTGCAGGAATCTTCGCAGCAGGCCTGCTTTTGCAAAAGATGCGTCAGCGTTGTATTCCCCAAACACACTAGAAATGCGCAGTCCTGTTTGTACCATCGGGCGGGAGCAGTGCGTCACAGAGGACGTCAGAAATTTACAGCCCTGTTTCTCCCTGGATGCGTCGCATCGTGCGTTGCACCCCAAAACTCTTGAGAGTTTTGCAGCCCTGTTTCTCCTGGATGCATCGTGTGTTGAACCACCAAACACAAACGAAATTTGCAGGGCCGTGTTGCACTGTATGCATTCTTGGTTCCCCTCTCCCTGCAGCTCCACGCCCTGTGATACAAGTATGAGGGACTGAAGTGCGCCGACGCGCGCTGTTGTTGACAGGTCCTCGCGAAACGGATCGTACGTCGGCGCGAATCGACCGTTTCCTTCCCCTGTTCAGTGCAAATAGCGACGGCGCGCGCGACAAATCGAGTCGCTTCTGTTGATTGTGGGGCGCGGAGCGTGTGGCGGGGTGAAGGGGGAGGGGTGGATCCCGAGGGGAAGGGGCGGATCTGGGGGAGGATCCGAGGGGTAGATCCAGTGGAGGGATTTTTGCGAGCGGGCGAATCCACCGAAGGGAATGCCAGTGGGGTGACCCTGGTTGATTGGAGGAACGGATGATGGGAGCGAATCTTGGGTGAATCGGGCTGAGAATGTGAGGAGAGGGGTTTCTTTTGTGGAGGCTGGATCTGTGGAGGGGTGGATCCTTGTGAGGATGAGGGGAAGGGATCCTTGGAGGGCGATTTTTCGGGAGGGGGGGGTCTGCCAAGTTGGCAAGTTGTGGAGCGAGCAGTTCGGTGGAACCAGGAAGTGAGTGGATTCTGAGCCTGGTGGAGGGGGGATTTAGGTGGATCCCAGATTCCGTGAACGAATCATGCGATTTTGATACAGGATCCAGGCTGTCAAATTTGGAGTCCCCGTCCCTGTGGACCTCACTTCCCTTTGGACCAACCCTGGATCTGAGGAACAGGAGGTGGGGTTGAGAGATGGGGACGGGGGTCTCCCAGTTGTCAATGGCGACGCGTGGTTTCTATGATGCATCGCGCGACGCTGCTCATTACGCGTCCGCTAATCCGGGTTGATAGATCGCATGCGCGCCTGCTGTCTGCGCGCGCACCCGCCGCCGCGTTCACACTGCGCGCGTGCGCACTGCACTGGATGCGCCGAGCGTTGCAGTTGTTTCAGCACAAGTCATCAGCAATGCGCCTTCCACATACCTGACGTGTTTCAGTGTCTGTGGCTCGGGTTGATGGCGCTTTATGCGTTGCGTCCCTGTGTACGTCAAGACGCGCAACGTCACCAGGCACTGCTGGTACCCATCCACAGAGAGACGACGCAACTCAGTGGTGGACCCTCGGATCCAGAAGCCTGTTTAAGAAGGTCAATTAAAACCTGTAGATTGTTGCGTCACACGTGAAAATGCAACGCGCCTTGACGTCTACAGGGACGCGACCCATGACGCACGCAGTGCGAACCAGGCCTGCGCGTTCCCTGGGAAAATGATCTGCAGTGGGAGAGATTTGTTGATTTTTTGCCGCGTGCGGCCGTGATGAACAGAAGGCGCAGATTCCCCGTGTTGCTGCTCCTGCAGCTAATTGGCTCAAAATGAGTCGCAAAAGGAGTTCAGCTGAATTAGAGAGGGAATTTTATGCCAGTGAATGAAAAAAATAATTTGCTGAAGAAACTTTGTAATTTTCCATTTGTTTGTCTCCAAGAATCAAGCTGTGGAGCGAGCCGTGCAATTCTGTCAATGTAATCCCTTCGTTCACTTTTCAAAATGTTAATTTAAAAATATTGACAACGTTGCGTACACTTCTCAAACATTCCTTGAAAATTTCCTCGCAAAATACAACAGTGTAAAAATCGAATCGAATCTGTATCAAGAATGTCCATATTGATCTTTTCAAACTGTTGACAACATGTCAAGCTCAACTTGTTCCCTGTTTCCCGAGCACCATAATTTCCTGCCTCCCTGTGGGCGCGTGCTTTGTTCCCCCGAGACGCACACGGGTGTGACGCCCATATTTGGGGACACTTCGCAACCGCCAATCGAACGCGTCACTCTCACTCGGGTAATTTGCCTCAATGGACAGATTTCCCGTCCGGGTTAAAAACTGGGGACCGGCCTGGCGGTTGTGGAGGGAGGCTGGGTCCGCAGGGGGAAGGTGCGCGCTGGGTGCGTCCTGCGGTGTGCGTTCCTGTACGAGCGTTCGTGATACCCTGGATGCGTCACGAACAAGAGCACGAATGCGTAAGCACTGAGACGGAATTGCAGAAACACACACACACACACACGGAAATAAGCACACACATATCACAATATCACACACACACACGGAGATAAGCACACACATATCACAGACACACACACACACACACACACACACACACACACACACACAAAGCCTCCCAATAAACGCTGATTGGCGCTGACTTGACCACAGCCCGTTGACATGATGTTCCTTGGCAAGACAGCGCACGACGCATCCAGTGTGAACCCAGCTGCGTTGCCTGAAGCACGCAGCACCCCGCTGTACAGGAAGGGACGCAGGACACACCCCTTGTGCAGCGGGCCTTGCGGCGCGTGCGCCCTCTCTGCTGCAGGGTTCCTGCTTCCTGCCTGTTCCGGAAGCGTTCACAGTTGATTGCATCCCATGTCGCGTTGCAGGCTCCGCTATGCGCGGTGCGGATCTCCGTGTGAGAGGTCACGTCCGCAGACTCCAATGACCATGTTGAGCGTCCACTCCTGAGCAGCGGTCACTTTGAATTGTGTATCAGGGACTCCCGTTTGAGCGGTCAGTCACTCTGCAGCGACCAGTGTTTGTCTGTGTGAAGGATTCCTTTTGAAGGGTCACACTACTGTGTGACACAACCTGCGTTGTGGCATCACTGACAACTGCCGGTTCTGGAACCTCTGTTGAGCGACCACATTGAAATGAACGGGCATTGACTCCGAGAATTGGCTGTTCATTTCTCCACAGATTGAATTTTCCACTTTTGAATCGGCTGCGGCAGAGAAAGTGACAATCGATTGCTGTCAATAGGGAAGTAGTACGTTTTGGTTTTGTGAAATTTACCCGGGATGGCGCGTCATCCGGTTTCGAAATGTTTGGACCGGGACTTCGTTTCAGCGCTTTTTGCGCACAATGGATGAAGAGAGACTTACACTGTAGAATCACTGTTATATTTTGCATGATCAGTCGAGGTGATTCAGGCAAATGTTTAGTTTTTGACCAAAAATGGTGTTGGTCAAGTGGCTGGTCAGATCCAAAGTCCGACAGGCGTTTTTGGATTCCAGGAACAGCACGCGTTTGAGTCAGACTCACGTGCGGTGAAACGTCCCGGATCCTCGTGATCCGGTGGCTCCAGGATTGGGTTGGAGCGTCAACAATCAGAGGGTCCCACCCCAAAGCTCTAAATTCAGCTTTGAAATGAATCTCAAGGGGCGGGGGAGGCAACGCTTCTTTTTTGGCAGAAGGGTGGGGCCCCGCCTCCAGGATCCGCCGGAGATGCGCCTGAAGCGATTGGTTCAGGTTCTGAGAAGATGCGGATTTCTGCACGTTAGAGCTGGAAGCTCGTTACATCGTATTTGCGTTGCTGTTTAACTGTGTTGTGTCTTCGTCTTAGCGGTTGAAACAGGCTAATGAGTACACTCGTTTTGTACTTCTCTGCACAGTTTGGTGATCAGTGGAAGTTAATCAGGAGATGTTTGCATTGCTACTCAAACTGTACTTTGTCTCTGTAAAACAAGCGCAAGCTGAAAAGTACACTCATTACACGTACTTTTGGTCTGCGTGTTTGCTGGTCAAAAACTTTTCCACGATTCTTGTACATTTGCAACACTGTCAGGGGACGTTTGCCTCGTTCCTTTTCAATTGCCTTTGTCTTGCAAGTACAAAGCCACAAAGTACACTGTTTACTGCTACTGCTCGCCTATTATCCCTTTTCTGTCCGCGCCTGATCGCTGGCTACAGATTCCGGGCGGTTGTCCTCAAATTTACAGAGGCATTTCGCAGACAGTTAGATCGGATTTACGGACAAACAGATTTACGGATCAAGCGCTGATTGGGGTCGTTAGGCAGTCTCGGCGCTGCGATCCACACAGCTCCGTCCCTGCAGCGTAGGTCAGACGGAGGCGGTGTGTGAACAGGGCTGCAATGCCAAGAAAGTGAGGTGGTCCGCACATTGGCCAAGGGGGCAGCAACCCCTTTTTCCCCGATTGGGGAAATTGAACTGCGGACACACTGTTGACAGGAGTTTTGCGAGCTGTTGTGGAATTTGGCACATGCTGGAGAAACTTGTGCGGTGGGAAGTATTGAGGTGAAGCAAAACGTTCACACCCTCGACACATAAGGGGTTTTCACATTGCATGACACGTGGTAGTTTTCTGGGCTGACGTCAAAAATTTCACCACTGGGTTCAATGTTAAATTGTGACGCCGACGTCAAGAAACACCACCTCCCGTCATCAATGTGAAAACCCCTACACTCGCCATCCACGTGGAATTGAGCCAATCTCCAACCCTTCTCAAAGCTACGGGTGCGTGCCGCAGCCACGGGCGGCGCGGCGCTGCGAGGACGGCGCTGTGACCTCAGTTGTGTTCCGCCGGTATCTGATGGACTCTTGGCTGGAACCGAGGTCATCACAGCGGCCGGTGATTAGACGAGACGAATCTGCAAACAAACTGGTGTCAACCGCCGGTCCGATCCGGAGGGGGAGGCTGGGCGGGGCGGGGGCGGAGGGGGGGGGGGTCAATTACCTCTCGTGCGTTTCTGGCTTCGCTGAAGAGGTTGGTGTCCCAGAACAGAATGTTGTTCAGTATCAGTCATTGTGTGTGTGTGTGTGTGTGTGTGTGTGTGTGTGTGTTGTGTGTGTGTATGTGTGTGTGTCGGACACCAAAGGGCTACCGGCGGGCCCAGCTTTGGCGTCCTCAGGGTGAAGGAGATACCGTGTGTGCGTGTGTGTTGTGTTTGCGTGTGTTGTGTGTGCGTGTGTGCTGTGTGTGCGTGTGTGTTGTGTGTGCGTGTGTGTTGTGTGTGCGTGTGTGTTGTGTGTGCGTGTGTGCGTGCGTGTGTGTTGGGCCCCCTGACTTGACGGCGTTTTCTTTGTGAGCTCCGAACCATCAGCTCAGCGCGCTGAAACGCTGACGCTTCCGCCGCCTGGACGCATAACGTGATTCACCAGACATCAACAGATTGCGCTGGGCTATCGCAGCTCCTGGGTGGAGAACTCACAAACACGTTACGTCACGGTACACAAGCTGTCGGAGAGCTGTGGGTGGTCCGTGGTGAGGTGAGGAGTGATGGAGCCAATGTTCCGGGGTGAGTTGAGATGGTCAAGCAGACCTCAGGCACAGATCCAGGTCTGGTCCAAGAGACGGGGTGCTGGAGTGAACCCTGCTTGATTTTGCCCCTGAGCCCCCTGTTGGTCCTGTATAGGAGCTCAGGGTCGAATCCAAGGAGCTGTCCCTTTGGGGACTGGGCCTGTTGGATTCGCTTTGGAGATGTACACTGTGGACCCCGTTGCCTCAGCAATGTAGCAACCACCCCCAGGGTTGGGTCTCAAGGACCCTCACTGGATCATTCCTTGGACCTGCACAATTGTTTTCTTGAGCAACCCACCCACTGGAGCGACTACTCCTTGTCAGATGCTGGTTCATCAAGTCATCCGCACTGCTGGTCAGATGGGTGGTCAACCTCAGAATGACCACTGATTGATTGAATCGCACAGCTTCGTGTTGACATCACAGCCACACGACACCACCCCAGTGCTGCACATTGCGTCACGGGTAAACTTCGGGTCTCGTCATGTTTCGATCGTGCACGCCCTTTGGGTCAGTGTTGCACCTTACGCAGCTGGACCCCACCCGCATTGCACAAGAACCAACCGGACTCCTGGGGTTCCATGCGATACCGACGCGACACACAAACAAACGCTGCTCCCCAGGGGTGCTGGTTCCAGTGCTGAGGGTCCCAATCGTGTGAAGTTCTTGAGGTCAGTGAGGCGCTGTTCGAATCTGGTGCATTCCAATGGGCCGTGGGTGCTTCTGTGGCAGTTCCATCCAGACTTTGTGCAGGGTGCTTTCCCAACCCTGGGGTCCAGGGTCAACGACCTTGAGAGAGCAAAATGTTTTGGATGGGGTCCGGAGGACATTCACCCCGCCTTGTAATGGATCTGCCTGTGCTCGTCCTGTCCCATTGGTTTTTCCCTTGACAGCCTGTCTGAGAGAATCGACAGGAATGGGACGTGAAAGGTCACGCAGTGTTGTTGTTCTATTTGCGCCGAGCTTTCTCAGACATCCGAGATTCTTGACCAAACACTGAGAGTTTTTGACACTCTCAGGCAATATCCTTTGAGAAACTGGACTCCTGGACGAAAAGGTCCTGTTTGTCACCGGAGAAACATCGGATTCTCGGTTGCAAACAGAACAGCACCAGTCACAGTACAGACCCAATTGTGGAGATATTGGTGGTGAATGAATGAATGAACAACACAGCTGGAGGAAGGCTCAGAGAGTCAAACTGAGTGATGATGCAAAATGGTGTAAACAGCATGCTGCATGAACATTCACATGCACCAGTGGAATCTATTACACATGTATGCGCTGTGTTGTGTGTTAAAAGTTGACATGTGCGAGTGTGACTGTATGTGGATTGTGCAAACAGGCAGGAGTATAGCAATCTTTCAATTTCATCCCCATTCACCTTTTGAAAACACAAATGCGCACGTGTGTTGCTTGGCTGTAATGCAGGAAACTGACACCAATGGAAACTCAACCCGTGCAAAATTGGATCATTGATTCATCGTTGGAGTCTTGCGTGGTTCTACATCCCTTCATCTGAAAGAGAAACACGTTGAAAATAGAATCTATTGTGAGGAACATTCAAACTGAAATTAGGTGTTTTTAAATGACGAGGCTCAGCCGCCATTACATAAGGGGAAGAAAACGCGCGATGGGAGAAGTTGGTCAATCGTGAGTGAAGGGCAAATTACAACCCCAAATACTCGTAAATTTGCTCAGGAGCCACAATGGGTTTGAGGCCTGTTTCACGTTGGAGGCGTTGTGCGTCACGTCCCTGTGTACGTCAGAAGACGTTGCGTCGCACGTGACGACGCAGCGCGCATGGACGCGCACAGTGACACATCGCATGACACGCCCTCTGTGAAACAGGCATTCAGGGTTTCTTCCTTCACGATACCCCAACCGCTACGATGAATGGGTATGAAAGGGTACGCTTTAACCTCTCAGCAGGGGTGCCACGGAGTCATACCCTTGTAAGGGAACGGGGACAAAGAGTGTAATGGGGCAAGAGGTGTCACTCTCTGAAGAGGTGGTGTCCTTGCCTCTTCTGAAGGCACTCACACCAAAGACAGACGTCTCAGCGAACCAAGAGGACAGGCCTCGGTCAGGATTTGGTCGAACGTGATCCCAACCTTCAGGGGGGGGGGGTCCAATCTTGACTTTGAAGAAAATTGTTGTGCTGTGCCGTCCTGGGGCATGGAATTATGGAATTCTCATTCTCTGTCTCTCTCTGTCTCTCTGTCTCTCTCTCAAACATACACACACACACACACACACCAAATACACCCCCTCTGCAAATCAGGAGAAACAAACAAGGGGTCATTGCCTTTGTTGATCGTTGGTCCCGTTTTGGCGGATCCCAAACACTCAAAATTTCTTGAAGTTGCGTGTCTTGCTCTCAACAAACTCTTTGGCCTGGCTTTCTCAGCCTTGAACACACGCAATATATCTGGGGCCCGGGGAGGGAGGGGTGGAGAGTGAATATCTGGGGCGAAGGGCTGGACTGAGGGAGGGAACCAGGTATTAACCCTCTCGGGGGGTCGGGCCCGGGACTTTTGTTGCGTGTCCCAGGAGTATTTGTTGTCGCATTTGTGTTCTGCTTGTTGGGCAATTTACTAGGCGTCAGGTTCGCTGATCTGATGGGGAGTGAATGGGGTTTGTGGAGCGAACGTATGGTTACGTGTTACAGAGTGTCAGACGGGCTGAGATCGAATTCGTGGTCGTGTCTGAATGTTTGTTATGAAGCCCAGGTTTTTGACCCTTTGGTCACTAACTTTGACGATCGAGAATGGGAAGTTTTGAATCGTGGGGAAAACACCCAAAGGTGGCAACGTGCCTCAATTGCGTTTGCAGCGACTTCAGGCTGTGATGGAGGTCGTCCTTCGTGGTCCGTGTACCACTTGACCAGTTGGCACACGCACCACGAAGGATGACCTCCATCACAGCCCAAAGTCCCAACTGACAATGTGTCTCTTTGAGAAAACCTGTCAGGTTGCGGTTGTACCCCTGGGAAGACGTCAAGCCTTGAGCTTTCTGGACCCGACTGCGCGGTGGTGTTGGCGTGGTGGCTGTGGTCCAGTGTTGTCCTCTGAGTCTTTGACCTGCCTGTCACCGCCAACGCACCGCCAATTGGTGGTGTTGGCGGCACGTGAAATCAAACGAGACTCGGTGCGTTTGCATTGGAACCCAAGAGGTAAGACACATACTCAACAAGTACACTCTCGAGTATTCACCTGGAGTACACCTAATCCCCTGCCAGACACCACTAGACACAGTAGTACGCGTTGACGTGTACACAAACAAACGAGAGTACGCGCTCAGCCAATGAGAAGCGCGCCCGGAACCACGTGACGTCACGTGGGGTCAAAGGGGACCCCCGGGGCTGAAGGGCACGTGTACCCAGGAGATTAAGGGGGATATCGGGGGTCGGGGATCTGGGTGAAGAGGAGTGCACAGAAGTGACTGGGGAGCAAGGAAAGGAGAGGATACTCAAGAGAGTCTGAGGAAGTGTTGAAGTTGAAGGAGAAGGAAGAGGAGGATTTCGGGTCTGAGTTTCTTGGGAGCTTTGTGATACTGCACGAGAACAAAAGAGGAGCCGAAGGAGCGGACCCTGCCTTGAGTGGTCCAAAAGGGTGTGTGACCTACAGCCTGGGGGTTCACTCCCAACCAACCCTGTCAACCATGATTTTGGATCCCACAGGTCTCAGAGACCCAGAGCTGCCACCTTTCACAGCATGTTGCCATGTCCAGGTTGCCCAGAGACCTGCGCACCCAGCGTCAGAAGATGGCGGTTGTGGAAGCAAAACGACATGCAGGTGAGCCCACCACCTGCACTGAAGCTGTCGTGTTCTTCCTGTGTCCCCCACGGCCCTGTGCTCCATGACCTCCGAGATCCATGTCCAGGTTGCCCAGTGACCTGCACACCCAAGGTTGCGACGCGGCGGTTTCTGAAGGAAAGCGGTGTGCAGGTGCACCACCACCACCTGCACTGAAGCTGTCACACTCTTCCCACTGAGCGTGTGTCCCCCACGGCCCTGTGCTCCAGGACCTCCGAGATCCACGGGGAGAGACACATTCTCCTCGCCCTGATTAGTGTGGGAATCAATGCGGGAAGATTGATCAGTTCTGCATCTGTATGTACGGCGCAGAATTGCGGCGCACGTGTGATTTATGGTCATAACTCCATTGTTATGACCTGTTTTTCTCTATTAAAAATGCATGAAAGTTATCAGGGCATGTAAGCTCTGATATACATACAGGGGAGGTCCCCATAACACACTGTGTGGAACCAGGAGATCCACCTGTTGCTCAAAGGGCACTTGACGCCAAAAGAATGGACAGTGGGAAAAGGAGTAGAATTTCTGGTGCATGATCCGGACAACGCGACGCAAGCATGAGGTTGTCTGGACCAGAATCAACACAGAACTTCGTGCACTTGTAAGGTCAGCACAACCTTCTTCGTGCTTTCATTGTGCGAGGTTGTGCGGACGTTACGTGCACGTGGCTCTTTCTCCGCGCAGGGTTCGGGTCAGGTGACACAGCTGCGCAGGAATCGTGATGCGCAGAATCAGAACGCTGCGCGCGCATCTCATCCACTCAGGTGCAGGTTCACGCCAGGGGTGTCACGCGTTGCGTCCCTGGATATGGGAATGGACGCTGCGTCAATGTTGCTACGCCTTGCCAATTTTAACTAATATGGGCGCAGCACGTACTCAGTGTGAAGCAGACCAGATTCAGGTGCGCAAAGTGGCCTGGAGGAAAAGCCAACTGCAGTTTTGAAGCTGCAGCGCGCACATAGCAATGTGGGTCAGATTTGCTGCTGAGATATCAAGGCCGTTGAAGCTGACAAATGACTGATGCAGATTTTCTGAATGTAAATGTGTGTTGTTCTGTTTGTGCTGGTGCATGTATGGCAAACAGTGCTTGGGTCATGCGCCTGGGTTGGTGGTGTCCGAACGGGGGCTTGGGGACAGGCACCTGGACGGGCCACTGGAACCTTGCAGGGCCCGTGCTGTCCGATCAAAGGCCTTTGGGTTCACCAGGGCCCAACAAGAGTCAGGACGGTGTCCGAGCAGAGGCTTGGGAGGCGGCTGGGGCCACGGAGACCCTGTGGGCCCTGGGTCCACCTGCTGCGAGAGTCAAGCCCTGAGGCACACTGGAGTCCTGCAGGTCTCAGTGTTGGGGTGGTGTCCGAGCGGAGGTCCAGGGCCCTATACGGAACCTGCAGGAGTCCGAACTGCGCGGGTGAACCGTGACCACCGGGCAGTGAATGGTCAATCTGGACCTGTCAGTGAGGTCAGGGGCAGACCCAGGGAACACAAGTCTGGCTTTCCCACCGCCCATGTTCACATGGATTGGTCACACGGGAGTTCGTGCCTCGTGTCATTGGCAACTGCAGTCGACCAAATCGCAGAGACGTTTGTGAAGTGGATTGGAGACACTCAGGTGACAGTTTCAACATTGAGCAAAGTAACGCGAGCCCCGGTGCAGCTTTGGGTTCGTGCATTTGACCCGCTGGATCCACTGGTTCCACTTTCTAAAAATCCAGTTCCGCGACCCACCCACCGTTTTAAATGTGCGACGTGTCACTGTATGGGCAACGAGGCGGGATAATCAGTCAAGTTACCCCAACCAGCTATTGAAAGAGACACCACGTAATTATGCCCATTAAAAACGCACTCCATCCTCACACACGACCCCGCCCCCTGTCAGCTGACCTGGAAACTTGACCTTTCTAATGACCCCAGCCGTCACACTGACCCCTTGACCAGTTTTATCACCATGGCGACTTGAGTTTCACTGAATTTGTGGAGAAAGAATTGCGGGATTAAAAATTGATGCTCTTTTGTTGTTCGAGGGCAGAAATGTTGATGGAAATTGAAATGTGAATGATTTCATCGCACTTCTGTTGAAACTTGATATCGCGAGTTGATGATCTCGACACGTGAAGCGCCACGTAATTTTTCAGCGTCGGCGTCAGATTTATGGAGAAGCGCGGACGTTATTTATGCGCTGTTATTTTGCGCTTGGCGACGGCTCAGGCGTCGGGTTACCACATCTCGGGTTCCCTGTCTTTTGTTCGGTGCAGGCAGTGAAGCGCAGTCTAACCAGGTGGAGGTGCTGGGTCCACGGGGCGTGGGGTGGATTGGGAAAGCGTGGGACGGACACACGTGCACACATACACACGCACACACACGCGCACGCACGCACAAACGCACGCACACACACACGCACACACACACACTTACCACACAAGCGCACAATCACACACAAAGCCGAGAAGCTTGTTTCAGGATTTGTTGGGACACTGAGCTTCGGGCCTCCTTCGGACTGGTTATAGAAAATTTCACGGCATCAATGGGACCGTGGCCCCCAAAGGTCCGTCCGTCCGTGCCCCCTCTCCCCTTCCCGCCTGCACACGCACACAGGCACACACGCGCATGCACACGCACACGCGCAAGCAGAATAAGCCGTTTCGTTTGGATTTCAAAAGTCGATTTGCATTGAAACTTAGGTGTGCAGAGCTGTCCTTCGGTGCATGGTGCACAAACACACAATTCTCATTGGGAAAAAGACACGTGGATCAATGCATTGCGACAGCTTCACGCTGTGTGCGTCATGCGTGGCAAGCTTTTACGCGCCAATGCGTCACTCGTCGAACGTGACGACGCAATACCCGTTGACCTCTGTAGCAACGCAACGCACGACGCCTCCGCTTCGAGCCCGGTATCCACCGGTGTGCGCCCGCCTCTCCCTCGCGCACCTCCCCCTCGCGGCGCGCGCAGGATTGATCGTCGCGCCCGGAGCGTCGGACGTCCCCGACACCGGAGCCGCGTCGTCGCGGCCGTAAACAGCGTGTCGCCCGGGAGACGCAGGTGCGCGCGACGCCGCAACCGGATCCGAGACCCGGATCTGCACTCGCTGACCCCCCGAGGACGAAATGTTTTGGAGTTGGCATTGGTGTTTGTGTCACGTTCTGCGAATGCAATTGCAAAACCGCACAATCACAGTGGAAAGTAAATTGACGTTTGTTGTACATTTTCTCTCATTCCACGTTCATTTTTCGCTATGACCCACTTTCAAAAATTTAACGTCATTTTGACCAGATTTCTGACCAGCAGTAGGTGAAGACGGATTCACTGGCCCAACGAGAAAACACGAGTGTGCTTTTGGTGTGGTCCACGTTCAGTGTGGTTTCAATGCCAAGGCCACAGCACAGGACTGGTGAGAAATGACCGGGAGCGCCCTTCTGTGACCAGCTGGCAGTAATGACGACAGCCTCACTTCATGAATGTCAACCGCGATGCGTCCTCAGTACCACAGGGCTGATCAGACTGCCAGGTCCTACAGTCGTTTCTACGTACACGGTGTGTTATGTTTTGGTAGCAGTTCATACACATACATATTGAAATTGGAATTGGCCTGCTTTGCACGGAAACTGGGGTAATTGTGTAAACTCTGCTCTGGCGTGGCGCCAAAGCGAAGGGAGTGAAACTGGGAGTGGACAGGGCTCGAACCGAATTGTGGTTTGTTGGGTCAACGGGTGGACTCAAGCCTGGTTTGACTGCACGGGTCTTGGTTGGCCTGAGACCCTGCGAACCAAGTCCTCAGGGTGAGCAGCCAGGGCGGCTCCTTGCTCCGCGGCCCACCCGCGAAAAACAGACCTCCCAAATTGTGCGCCGTCAGGCCAGAGCCAGGGTCGTTTCCAGTTGTTTGAAAGTTGCATGCGTGAGTTGACCAGAGTCGGGCCCCAACTGGACCAAACCCTGGATCCTGCCCTGGAGGTGTGCTGAGGTCTGCAGTCTCCACCTGGAGCAAAGGAAACTGCGCACTGCGCATTTACTCGCTCATGTACACTTCTGCTTGCTCTCACTCAGCGTCATTTGCGGTTGTCACAACAGAGACAGGCGCAGAGAGCGGAAAGTGTACACATGGCATACTCCGCAAATAGCCATCCTGATGCACGCTTCACGTCGGATGCGTCACGCGTCGCGTCCCTGGGAAGGTCAATGGCCGCTGCGTCATCTCGTGCGCGCACTGCCCTGCACAGTGGCGCACCGCATGGTGTTTGGCGGACGCCGTGTGAAGCAGGCCTCCACCGCACACATCGCGGGTATGATCAATAGTACTGTGTGTACTAATGTCACAGTGTGTCACGTGGGCACATACTGCGTCAATAACAACTTCCTTTGCGTTGTCAACCATCTGCTGCACTTTTTGCCCGATTTGGCGTCCGAGTCTGTTTCCAGTGGGGCGCTAAGTACCTGGATGTTTGTTCAGGGTATGAGAGTTCCCGCTGACGTGGCGTGGACGTGGGCCACGCCTGGAGAAGTGATTGAAATTGGGATGATCACTGAGCCACCCACGCACACCACACGCACACGTGTCAGGAATGCACACTCTGCACGCTTGCGCGACATTCCATATTTGATGGAAGTTTTGTTTCTCCAATGAAAGCTGATCCTTGTTAAATCTTCACAAAATGCATCCTGGCAGCACGTCGACATGGGGACTCAATCTGTTTGACAAAACTGTGCCATTTCCCAGCTGATCAATGTTGACGCAATTGCATGCTTCTATCCCTGTCGTGCGCGCATTGGAACAGCAACTCGCATTGGGATGGGGCTGCTGTCAGGCCTGTCATGTTCACATGGTGACATCCAGGGCAGATCGCAGCAGTGATCACGGAGCTGTCTGCAGGAGGAAGGACCCGACATCCACCCGGATCCGTCCGCCTTGATGATCCGAGCTGCTGCTCATCTCAACTCCTTCCCAGGGGCGGATTCAGAAGGCAAATCTGAGGTTGGATCCGGAAGAGGAAAGAACGGGTCTGTCTCAGAATTCCTTTGGTGGACTCAGAATGTGATGATGATTTCTGCTTGTACACGTGAATTTGGCAAGGCCAGATTGCCCCCATGGGAGTTGAGGCAGAGAGGCTGCAATCAACCAGACCCTGGATCCGCACCTGCTCGTCTGTGTTCGCGTGCGTGCGGCGCAGTCTGGGGGTCACCCGGTCCCCGCTTCTTTCTCCGTCCGGTCCCCGCTCCCGTCCCCTGCTGCACACGTGATCAGAGAGTCATCATAATCCGTACTGACAGCACCAAATACAACGTGATGCTTAGTGACCGGACCCAGCGTATTGTAATTGCATAGGGGCGGCAACCCTGAGGACAGAGATGGGTCAACCAAGCAGAAACCCTGTTTCACAGTGCGTGTGTCATGCGTTGCGTTACCACACTGGTTCAGTGGTGACTTTGAGCAAACAGCCTGCAACCTGGAAACGCAGACGCAAATTTATGTAACTTTTTGACTGTCAAAAGTTACGTTTGCGTTTGCGTTTCCATGGTTGCGGGCTGTTTGCTCAAACTCCCTTGTGTCGCAATGGACGACGCAGCATTCGTGTGAATGGCGCCATGGTCACAACGCCAGCGTCGCTCTTTTCCGTGGCGAAGACGACTGCTGACGTTGCGTGCGATGAAGGTTTGCGGTGTACCGCAATCGAAACCAAGGACGGCATCGCAGCCCGTATGAAACAGGCCTGGCGGGGGTGTGGTTCATGAATTGGGTTAAACAGTCCCCAGTGGACGGGGAATAGGTGGGAGATGGGCACCTCTGAACCCAGGGATGATTGGCGGGAATTGTTTTTGCGAACGCGGGTCAGAGCGGCGTGGTCCCTGACCCGACGTGGTCCCTGACCCACAGGCCGCCCGCTCTCTATGTTGTCGTCTGCAGCTTGGTCCATCACTACAATTGTTCCACGTGGCATCAAAGAACTTGCCCAGCCCAGTCAGTGGTATGATAGACATGCCCATCTGGGTCCGGTGTGTGTGTGTGTGTGTGTGTGTGTGTGTTTGTGTGTGTGTGTGTCTGTCTGTCTGTCTGTCTGTCTGTCTGTCTGTCTGTGCGTGTGTAACGTGTGTGTGCGCACGAGGGATGTCCACGAATTGTTCGCTGGTCTTGGGCACTCAAACCGCGTTGAAATTTGTGGACAGCTCTCGTACATCTGAGCGTGCATGTGTGTGTGTCTGTGTGTGTGTGTGTGTGTGTGTGTGTGTGTGTGTTGTGTTGGGGACCCCCGATTGCCCCTTCCACCAACATGAAATTCTTTTTGGCACTCTTTTGGCTCACGCTGCCCAGACCAATCCCTGGATCCACCATCACAGTCAGTGCTTCATCCTCACCTCGACCACCGAAAGAATAACACGTGAGGCGCATCCGGGGCTCCTTGACCGTCTGCAGAACAAACAGTCCAGTCTGTAGTCCCTGACCTCTGTGCACTCTGCGGATCGGGAACCCGTGCACCGGGAACCCGCTGCAGATGTGGACGCGGAGGAATCTGGACTCGTCTTCCGGCGGGGTCAGAAGGAAGGGCGCCGTACTGGAATATCACTTCGGGTTGCACCGATCCATGTGGTGAGGTGAGCTACCCTTGAGAAAAATCTGCTTGTTTGACGTGTGAAACTGAATTTGTTTCCTCTTTGTGTATTTGCAGGTGAGTGACATTTTCCTCGGATCCAGGTGCGCCCGTGGCTTGCACGTGTCTGGTGAACCCACGAGGCGTCCAGCGTTCCGTCCTGTCCAATCAGCAGGTGCCGTGCAGCGCCAACGTCAGTGCAGACAAAGTTTAAGGATCCTTTTGAGAGGGTGTGGTGGTCCTGTGAGGAGGGTGTGGTGGTCCTGTGAGGAGGGTGTGGTGGTCCTGTGAGGAGGGTGTGGTGGTCCTGTGAGGAGGGTGTGGTCGTCCTGTGAGGAGGGTGTGGTCGTCCTGTGAGGAGGGTGTGGTGGTCCTGTGAGGAGGGTGTGGTCGTCCTGTGAGGACCGCGTTGCTGTTTTGGCGCAAGTCAAGCTTCACCTGAGGCTGGTCGCGCACAGACAACACGCTGAATGGCTCCAAAAGCCATTGGCGTGCAATCCCCTCATCAGATGCTGTTTTTGCACAGGACCCAATGGAGGTGTGTTGCACGACGCACAGATCCAGAGTGGCGTGTAATGCAGAAATAGCGTCGTACGATGCGCAGTGCGCGACACCCCTGGGGGGGGCAACAGAACGGAATTTGTGGGTGAAACACCTGACGCACAGACTAGAGTACAACCGTCTGTTGGATCCAGACTGCCGCGGGCGTGGTAAGAAGCAGCCCCAGCGTGTTCAGCAGACGGATAAAGCGACTTCGCAGACCCACTCCCAGCTGTTGTGTGATCAGGTGGTCCCGGGGCTCAACTCCCGCAGCTGTGGGCAATCGAAGTGTTGACTCGAGGTCCAGGGTTCAGCATCGGCTTGGCGAGTGAGGGGGAATGAGGAGTTCAAACCACTTGTAGCTATTTCGTTGTGTGTGTGAGGCAGGGTGGGCGTGTGTGTGTGCGTGGTGCACGTGCGTATCACCTTTGCAAGAGACGAGAGTGTCTGGCCGTGGGAGTTGAAGACGTGAGCTCAAGTCATGTGGGGAGCAGAGACGTAGAAACAGGCTGAGAGAGAGAGAGAGAGAGAGAGAGTTACAGAGACAGAGAGGGTGTGTGTGAGTGAGTGCATGTGTATGTGAGTGTGTGCGTGTATGTGCTTGTCTTGCCCTGCCAAACAGAGAAATTTTGCAAACTGTCGTTTCACCCGAGTATCCTGTGTTGATGTGTCCGTCAGCAGCAGTAATGGTACACGTGTTGAGAGACGCAGAGCCGGGCGCTGGGCCCCTGTCACCTGCCACGGCCCCGCCCCTCCTGCCACACAGCTCTGTTTCACTCTGTTCCCCATCAATCTCACACTGCACGTGCGCGTGGCTCATTACAACGTGTTCTTCCTTCAGCGCACAACTCAATTTTGCAGGGTTGGGTGTCGCGTTTCAGCCTGGATGCGTCACGCTATGCGTCACTGAACGTCAGGCATGTGCACGCTGCGTCACGAATTTGTGGTTTACGCAACGCGTGTCGTATCAGGTGTGAAACAGGCCTTTTGTGGCTTGAGAGATGCCCTATTGAGTGGGCCAGGGTCTGAGGGCTTATCCCTTGTGTTGTAGTTGTCAAGTCAGGGAGCTTCAGGTGCAGGACCCCAGGATCTTGACACAACGCGTTATGCCATTGATGTGACATGCCATTGGGGCAAGAGCATGGACCGTGACTTTTCAGGATACTTTTACTTCGCACTCGAATGCGCGATCCACGCAACACTTGAGAAAGGCGATGCTGAAAGGGAGTGGGCCGCCACTCCATTTGTACCCCATTAACCCGTTGAGTTTTGAAGAAACGTAACCACCATTGGTCCAACCCCCGGGTGCACCGTGTTGTTGACACCGAGGGAGAAATCACACTTTCAGAGCCGATCAGTCTCTGGTGCATCTTGAGTGCACCTCGGGTGCGTGACGCACTTTGTGAAGGAAGCTGCGGTGAGTGCACCTCACGCATGATGCACTCTGCTGGTGCACCTCACGGATGACGCACTCTGCTGGTGCACCTCACGCATGACGCACTCTGCTGAGTGCACCTCACGCATGACGCACTCTGCTGGTGCACCTCACGCATGACGCACTCCGGTGGTGCACCTCACACATGACGCACTCCGGTGGTGCACCTCATGCATGACGCACTCTGCTGGTGCATCTCACGCATGACGCACTCGGCTGGTGCACCTCACGCATGACGCACTCCGGCGGTGCACCTCGGGTGCGGAATGCTGATCTGAATGGATCCGCGCTGGAGTGCAGCACCTGTCGAACCGAGGGGACCGTTCCACCTGTCCTAACCCCTGATGGACCGACCCAGGGCGCATCAGGGTGGGGGAATGATGGAGAGATGTGCAATCAGGGTGGGGGAACGATGTACAGATATGTCAGGGTTGGGGAATGGCTTGGGGTGAGGGAACAGTGTGGAGAGATGTCAGGGTGAGTGAGCGGAGGAGAAAGGTGTCAGGGTTGGGAACATTCTGAGAAGGGCTCAGGTGGAAAGGACATGTCAGGGTGGGGCACAAGAGGAATGGTCGTTGAGATAAAGTGGACGTGTTGAATCACAAATTCTGCAGGCCACTGACAAATGGCCTGTACTGCACCAAAAGAAAACTGCCCAATCTCAATTCTATGGAGCGCATCCCTCAAAAAGACTCACTTGATCATCCGTGCATGATTCGACTCTGATGGGCAACATTTGACCCTGACCCCGTCTACATTTCCATAATGCACTCATTACGCACCCTCCCCCCACCTGCTATCTCCATTGCATCCAGGGGCGAATCCAGGTCCTGAGGCTGCACCCCGACAGGAACAGCTCGACCTTGACGTTGACCAGGCAAGAGAGAACATCTTGCACACGTGCCTCACAGTTTGTGGGTGTGAAGTTAATTTTGGAGGGTTGGGGTGCACCCCCTGCATCCCCCGCCCGCCGCCCTCCCTAGGCAGCCCTCTCGGGGCGGCGCTATCTCGATGAAGCCGTCAGCGGCTCGGTTACTGCGCGGCGTTGGACGGCGCGGGGTCGGGACCCTGTTCGGGGGCCGCGCGCGATTCGGGGCGAAATTTGGCGCCATTAAAATGATTTGTGGGTATCACCCGGTGAGGTATGGCAGCCCGGGTTCACGGTACGGTGAGTACACGGTGGGTGCGTCATGCGTGGCGTTGCTGTACAGCTCAGTGGGTACTGCGTCACAATGTTCACTTGAGGGTTGAGGGGTCTGTTTCAACACTGGACGCACCAGCCGTTGCTACCCTGCGTGTCTCAAAGCAGTACCATTCGTGCGCGTGTTGAGGTTGGTGTGAAACAAGCCTGCATCAATATTGAGGAGACGAGACGGTTCTTCGCCTGGATGAACTTCGGCTCAAATAGTTGAAGTGACGAAGGTACCGAGACTTGTCACCAGTGGTGATGAAGTGGCCAAAGTGCTTTGACTGACCGGTTCCAAGTCTCGCGGACACTTCGCTTGTTGCCTCTGTACACTGTGGTCAGACGCAGATTCCAAGATCTGCTCAGTGGGGTGTGTGGCTTGCGTGGGTCAACTTTGGAAAATGTGACACAGGTTGGGAAATCTTTTGTGCCTGCGACCCAAATCTAGCCTGATTTTTGCTGGCCCCTCTGGGAACCTTGTATCGTTCCCTGGAGGAGTCACCGCACGGACACAGACTCCAGTGGAGACGCAATGGATGCAAAAGAGCAACACAATTTTCTGAACTCGAGAAAACTCCCGATTGTTTTCGACAGAAAAGCACAATGAGGAAAATTTTTCTTTGAACGAATGGTTCTTTATTTTTGACACCAACAGACTGTGAAATACTCGTACATTGCGAATGATACGTAAAGAAATCAATCCCTGAACCTCCCCTGATGAGAAAAAATGGCTCCAATAGTTAATTCTGGAGTCGCACTGAACAAGAATCAAAAATTGTGTGTACATCGTTGGTTTCTTTACTGGTCCATAGCGCTCTGCACAATTCCTCTATATTCGGACACAGAAACCCTCCTTTTCGCTGAGGACGCCAGATCGCGGAAGTTCTGAGGCACGACGACGATCATGGCGTCCCATTGGCCGTCCGTGCTCCTCTTACCAGGAGGGCAGCGCTTATTGGTGCACCAGAACGTGACCGGAACCACGTGGTCTCTGAACCCACGTGACCGGAACCACGTGCGTCGGGTGCGCAGCATCGTGTAGAGGTTGCCGCGGGTTGGGTCGCGGTCCGTTATCCTGACGACCATCGCGTCGGTGGGTTGTTCATCCAAGTTGCGGGGCAAGGACCACATCACCACGACGTAATACGGGGTCTGACCAATTCGCCAGGATAGAACTCCTGTGAAAGAAAAATCAGCGTCTGATTGTATATGCTTCTGTACTTTACGCTTTGTGAGGTACTAGACGCCCTCTTGTCCAAGGATTGGATTTTGTGCACGCAACCAAAGGACAGAACAAATTTGTGGAATCGTGCCTTGTACGAGTGGGAAAGACACAATCTGCGAAACAAGTCTTTTGTTGAAGTTTTGAAAGACATGGCCTTCTTGATCTCTGTTAGGCCTGAAGAAAACAAAGATGATGTGCGCACGGGTCATTGGCGCCCTGCATGACCAGTTTGACCTTGAGGAGAAATTTGTGGGGTTTGCACTGACCAGCAGTTCCAAGAGTTCCTGCAGCACACGAATCAGGTGCGATTGGTCCAAGCGAAGATGGCGCGTCTCCTCCTGTGGTGAAAACTCGCGGCTCCCCTAGCGTCCATTGAGACAAGTTGACGATCTTCATGCGTATGTGGACGTTGAAGGGACTTCCGGCTGCCTCGACAGAAGACGAGTGTCCTGTGTCTGCGGTGCTTCCTTCTGCGACACGACTTAACACTGCAAAGCAACAACAGCAACCGTGCAGATCTATTGCATGTTCAATGTTTCGGTGGAAATCCTGTTCCACACCATCCTTTGTCAGTTCTCACTCAAGGTATGCAGAAACATTTTCACCCTTCTTCTGTCATGGAGGTGAGCGATTCTCTCCCACCAGGCACAACACGACAAGAATGAACGAAACTATAACTCTGTACGCACCTTCATCTGAGTTCTCATCCTGCTCAGCCACGCAGAACTCACTCAGCATTGACAGATTCAAAACGGCGAGAAAGAGCAGTTTCCTGGTTGACGCCATCAGATCTTCTGTGTGACTGGTTCAGCAGGGCGAGAATAAAGCACCCTCGTTGTGGCTTGCAGGTCAAGTCTTTATGACGATACATTCCGTCTTTTTGACGGTACATACCAGAGCCTGAGAGCACGGTTCAGGCACAGTTCGCCACAATGCAAAGGGTTATTACAAGGGAATGCAACGCACGACGCACACAGTGATCGTATTGGGAGAAGACACGCATCATCACCTGAAGACAGAGCGCAATCAGTCGAATTTCAAGGCCAAGGAGAGGCCAAGGTGATGAAGAGCTTTGCACACGGAGTTGCATGTGGCAACATTAATTGGGGACTTGAAGGGCCACGTTTTGATAAACCGTAACGCCAACGTCAACGTCAAACATTTTGTGATTGGCCAGTGCCATGGAAACGGCGCTCTTGTCGACGTTGACGTTGGCGTGACGTGCGTCTGAAACGACGTGCATAATCTCGCTGTTGAGGCGTCTCAGGGGGTTCGAGCAGGTGCGTTTCGACGTCGCGCTTTTTGCGCGCGATGATGTCAGTGGAGACACAACGGATGAAACCGAGAAAAGCGACGATGATCGACAAGAAACGAACAGAAAGAAATGAGGAAAGCAGAAGCTGTTTAATTCGTGGGTTCTCTTAACACAGACAATATGTGGACAAGTTTATGAATTTTGGATTCGAGAAAGAATTTAAATGGACAACACTGCAATTAAACGACAAGCATTTGGTTTGACGCAACTTTTGCCAACGGATCATAAATTCCTTGCGGAAATAGACATCACCGCGACAAAATGCAGATCAGTAATTTTAAGCAAATGGAAATATCTGTTGCTGAGGTGCGTATTTACACTGACAAGCACTCTTGTTTCCAAGAGCATATTGGGAAACGTACAAGCCAAGCGACTGCCTGAACAAAGCAAAATTGTTGTTATGAAAACACATCTTTTTGTTCTCTTATTCTTTCAAAACGTAAAACTGAAAACTTCAACAATCGTTTTTGCAACCCATCGAAACGTTTTTCAAATGTTCACAAGGTGGCACAGAAGCACTGCAAAAACAGCAAAGCGAAGCGTACGCGGGCGTATTCGTTTGTTCGAACTTGTTCTTTTCGAGAACCCCACCTCATTGAAACGCTCTTTTTAATCATTGATCATTTGACAAAACGTACAATTTCACCTCTGATAAAAATTTTGGCTGTTCCGGATGAATTTCACCCCAATTTGGTTCGAAATAGGCGGGGCAGGTGCAGCCGCAGTTGTCCCATGCGGAGGCTCGGGCTAATTTTGCCAATTTGGTGTCCAGAGAGAAGTCGGTAGTGGCCAGCTGGAATCGCGCGTTGTTCACAATGGTGGTGAGGGCCTCGTCTCGTATGGATCTGACCGTTTCGTTCAGGGCCTTGATCACGGACGCCACAAACGGGAGTCGCCTGTGCGACAGATCGGACAGGAAGGTACTCCTGCTCAGGGTGCGACGGCACACGACAGCGCATCGCTTGATCCGGACAGAAACCCTCGCGATCTCCCTGTGGGCATCTCTGACCAATTCCAGAGAGTCTTCAATTTCAACTTGGGCCTCTTCAAGCAAATCAATTCGATTCAGGATGTACCTCAGCTGATACCTGCTTTCCCGTAAACTTCTTTCCCAATAATCAAGGTTGCTTTGGGCAGACCTTTCCCTTTCCCTCGCATTCGACACCTCGCTCACCGTCACTCCTGTTCCGATACCCGCTGCAGCCGCCCCAGCAGCAAACCCACCCGCGGGCCCAAAAAGCAAGGTCCCGAAGAGAAACGCTGCTCCGGTCGCCAGGAAGGTCCCGAATGTCCCCGAAGCTTGTGTTCTGCGTCGATTTCGTTCAGCTCGTTGTCTATCGCTCCTCGCAGAGTACATCTCAGATCGTGCAGAACTGACCCGATCCTCCGCGGAGCTCACTCGTCCTTGGTAGAGTGTGAGGTTTCCCGATGTCCACGCCAACTGCTGCTCCACCTTGCTCTCCTTGACCAGACAGAAGCTCAGCTCCCTCTCCGTCATGTTGACCCTGAAGTCAGCCATGATGGAGGCCTTCTCGAAGTGCCCGTTCAGTACGTCCGCAGACACACGGAGTTCCCTCGCCACCGTTTGGTCCAGAATTGTCACTGCATGGAGTTGAAAAGTTCAGATACAACACGATAACTTCACCAAAGAGAGGATAACTGCTTAAATTCGTCCTTTCACTTCGACAAAGCGGGGCAGGAACGAAAATAACGAGGCAACAAGGCAAGAATCGCAGAGTTCTGACATTTTGGTGAAGAAACAAGAACACTTGTTTTGAAGACGCGCAAACTTTTTCACTGGAAGTCAACAAGACCACTGCACGCGAGATCTGCTGGATACTCACGCGTGGGAAGCCAGTCAGGGAAGTCAGATCCCTGGTCCTCCTGAGTGGAACTTGCGTCAAACATCGAAGATGCAGTTGTAACGTTGTCATCGGACATGGGACTTGTAGTTGTGGAGTTGTTGTCAAATGTCGGACTTGTAGTTGTGGAGTTGTTGTTGTCAAATGTCGGACTTGTAGTCGTCGGATTTGTGGTTGTGGAGCTTTAGTCGGACATCCGACCAGTGGCGAGGTGGATATCGCAGGGATTCAGGGTGTACTCGTTCAGAATGCGGATGAAGGCACCCAGTTCGTCGATGCCCTTTCTGAACCACTGCACCATCTTGTGACCAGCTTCGAATCTTTCTCGCGCCATCACTTGCAGAGTTGCGTTCAGGTCTTGTACACTTGTGCTCCGTTCCCTTCGTATGACTGAAATGTACAGAGATTTCAAGCAGAACTGTCGGGAGTGTGTTGGATTTGAAGCTTCACTGATCTCTGCCACAAGCGGCGAGCGCGTGCAGCAAATGCATGGGCATTTTGTGGAAACTCAAATGAAATATGAAAAGATCTGTCACAGGTTTTGTCTCTAAATTTCTGCAGTGTGAGGCTTTCTCAAGGGAGCACTGAGCAATTTTGTACGTTCTTGCTGTGGTTGTGCAGTGGTTTGAATCATTTCTTCTTCACACAAAGTGGTACATACTGTCATCGAACTCTTCCAGACGCATCGCCATTTCCTGAGTTTCTGGAAAAAGAAAAACAAAAAAATACATTCATTTGGATTGCAATTCAAAGGAGAAGTCTGCCAGAATTTCTCAGGTTGCTTTTAGAACTGGGCATTGCACGTTTTTTCCTGTACTTGTGTCAAAAATGTCTTGGGAGTGATAGTGAGGGGGTCTGTGATCTGCTGGACACTGATGTGTGATAGATACCATTTTGAAAAGCCCGCTCTTCTTCGTCTTCGACCTGAAATAAGAAAGATCAGAATTCACTGTGCTGGCATTTGTGGCAGATTTAGTGAAAAATAGTCCAGGGGTTCCTGGTCCAAAAAGCCTCCTGGATTTTCTCCTCTGCATCCTTCTCCCTGTTGATCAGACAAAGTCCTGCAATTATATTGAAAGTTTGCATTGTGACAGATCGGGCAGAAACAAATCCGAACAAAAAACAACTGCTGCTTTTGGATTGTTGGTTGAAAGATCTTTATTGTTCAGTGCTTTTCAAACCTACAGAAAAATGTCAGTTTCCTTCGCAATAAAAACTGAAGTGGGGGGGGGGCAGGGTCTTGTCGCAAGGAAAGTGACTGGAGGGAGCAAGCTAACATGTGGAAATACCTTTGTGAGAGCCACTCAGCAAATTTGCACAACTTTGTTGTGAAGGAAGTGTTGATACTCACCACTATGAAATGAAAGGTCAGATTTTTTGGCAGATTTGTTTCAGGTTCTCACCAATGCATTATTTGAGCCCCAACCCAATTTATTTTCAGAAGCAAACTTTGGTGATGACCACCTGTGATTGGTCTTATTTCGCCCAGGATGAGTCGAAAAGAGGTTTGCCCCTTGCAGGAAATGAGTGTCCAGTGGATCCCGAATTCGGTTTGTGGAGGTGTGTTCAATTTTGAAAATGCACACAAAAAGTGCTCCAAAACAGATGCTCATGTCTGTTCGGTGTTGTGTGGTATTCAACCCGACAGTGTGACAACCTGACTGCCCAGAAGAAGGTTGGGCTACAGCCGCGAGCTCGGGGAAAATCATTGAGGTTTGTGAATTTCTGGATGTGTGTCTACGGATGCCATTTCTGTACTCCGGAAACACGTTGCAGCCGAAAGGTTCTGCTCGAGAAAAACAATTGCTTGATGATAGGTGTGGTCAACCAATGGTGGAGTTGCTGGACGCGTTACACACGAGCCAGACACGTGTGCGTGTACACCACACACGCACACATCACAGCGACCAACGAGAGTTGGGCTCGACGGTGACTCTGTGGATTTGCTCCTGCTGCCTGGATCTCCTTCCTCAGATGATGATGACTCCTGGTGACCGTTGTTGGAGCGTTGGTGGTCGTCGTGGTTTCCAGAGCCCTCTGTAGATGGCCCTGAATGTGGACCAGTTGTTGCGCGAACAGGCTGGTTCTCTCCTCCCTCTCCTCGTCGATCAGACGTCCGATGGCTTCCTGTGGCAAGATGATGCAGACAAGTGTTTTTCATATTGTGCCACTTGCAATTTTTAGAATAAAACCAAGCGTGTCTGCACTGATGCAGGCAAGTGTTCTTGTTGTGAGACGCGATGGCTGATAGTGGTTGAGTCTTGGGACCCCCTGACCCCTCCCCCTGACGTCCCCCTGACCCCCCTGAGCAAACAGGGCAAGCAGCACGCGGCTGATGTTCTACTTGAAAGTCCAGTTTCTTGTGAGGCTTTAAAAGGTCCATACCTGTGCAACTTCGGTCTGGCTCACCAATTGCCTCTGCACTTGCGTCATCTCGTTTGCATCTCTCAAGGTGATGAGTTGATCCAGGGATGTGATTGCAGGCATGAAGTACTCTCGCGATACCTGGGAAACAGAAACCTCGTGTCGATAAAACCAACCAACCTTCCAGATGTCTGGACCTCAAACACGCTGGCACAATTCACGGACCGACCCAGGAACTGGCTGAACCCGTCCCATGGGCCAAATCAACTTTGAGATACGAGTATGAAGCGGAGAACAAGTTGCCCCTGCAATCATTCAAGCTGAGCGGCAGCAGTGGTTTTGTCCGTTTTAGAAGGAGATGCACGAGCATGGATATTTTGGGGAGGGAAACTGATCAGTGGACGTACCCTGCCGTAGGCGGAGGCAATGGCGTTGACCTGGTAGGCGATGTTGACCGTTCCCGCAACTTGAATTTCTATCAGCTTGGCCTCGAGTTTAGAGAGTCGTCCGGCTCTGGAGTCAGTGATGCGGTCTGCTGCCAACTTCCTCGTGGTCGTGACAAACATGGCGACGTTTTCGCCGAGAGTCACCTGCAGGGATAGAGAAGTGAAGACAAACCTCAATCGTGAAGCAAAATGAGGCACAGGTGATGCCTCCCAAAGGGTCTCAATGTTCAGTCACACACCTTGATGACGTTGGAGATTTGGTTGAAGAGACGGATCAGGCTTGTCCAGACTTTCTTGACGTCCGCAATCGCCTTCATGGCTTTTTCAAGGACTTTCAACACTTGTTCTGTTGTCATTTTCTCCAGGTCGAGGGACGCCAGTTCCTCCAGATTTTCCCACAGTCGTCTGTGGGGAAAACAAGATTGCTTGTCAGTGCAAACACGTGCTTGGTCTGAGCAGTTGTTCTCTTGGATTTGTTGTGCTGGGAGAAACATCCCAAAACAATATGAAGATTTTGAAAATATCCGTGTCCAACGTGGATATGTCAAGGCAAGTGACCATGTATGTGCCTACCTGTTGATGTCCTTGAGGTTTTGGTCAGCTCTTATCAACTCCGCCTGTGTTTCAGCGAGACGAGCTTCGGCCTCTTCCAACTTGTCCTGAGCCATTTTATCTGAAATGGAGGTGAGGGCAGATTTGCCGATCTCAAACAGTGGTCTGAACGGGGAAGACGGAGGAACAAAGAACTCTACTATTGGGGACACAGCAGAATGATGCACCCGAGCAAACTCGCGCAGGAGTCATCCCTGGATGCTTCACGCAGGTGCCTCCTACTTTCCTCCACCGTCTTCTTCATGTCATGAAAATGCCTTTGAGCCCTCTTCTTCTCCTCTTCGGTTTCTCTCTGCATTAAAGTTGCCAGTTCGATGGATTTTCGTGTCTCGGCCAACTCTTTGCCCTGGTACCCGTGCACCGCTGTGAAACTCTCCAACATCTCCGCCGTCAGGTCCATCACGAACTGGAAACTTCGATCAACCTGCAAACATGTTGGACCAACTGTGTTTCAAATGGGTTCTTGAGACCCCCCGCTTCCCCGTACCCAAGAATATTACTATTTTGTCTGTCCAGGTTGGCGCGCAAAGAACAGTAGATCTTAGCTCAATTTGAAACTTTTTGGCCTGAACCCGCCATCTTTCCAAACGAGGTTCCTGAAAGTACCAAGGCAGACGGGAAGGGGGGGGAGAGGTTGTCACACAATTTTGAATGTGAAAATCGCTGCACAAAAGGGTGCTGGTCACACAGTGTTCTGGTTCCATTTGGAATCACTCGACCACGGGAACAAGGCTGATCATGGGTCCATTCCTGCATGAGTACAATGGAACTGAATTCTGTTGGGACAAGGACTTACGTCAGCACTTAGGTCCTTGCACGTTTCAGCGATGTTCGTCAACTCTTCCAAGTAGATGGGCAGCAGTGACGTGATGAGACTGTTGTCTCCGCCACCAAGGATGACGACCACACAAACCTGCCCATTTGAACACAGACAAGTTCCATTCATCACAGAATTTCACACTGTGACGCAATCAGTTTGGTTTCTTCTGAAATTGTCTGAGTCTCACCTGACATTGTCATCTATTTCATCAGTGTGGCGTCGAATCTGGTCCATATTGCTTTCAGCCTTCAAAAACGCCCTGTACCCTTCATTCACCAGTTGCACCATAGTGGCCCTGCACTTGAACCCCCCTGTTGGGGCGCCGTCTTCCAGGCTGATGTCAGCCGGAGCTGAGCTTGCCACGAGAGTGACGGCTCCCAACAAACTGATGGCTGTGGGGCCTGCCATCAAATGCTCTGCCCTGGACAAAAGAAAACATACATGTGTGTATGTGTGCGTGGTAAATGTGCAAGGTTTCGTCAAATTTTGTTTTTGTGTGGAGAGAAAAATTCTGAAAAACTTACAAGAAGGATCTGGATCTGACACCATCTCTCATGGCGTCAAAGTCCTCAAATTCTGCCAGCAACGCGTGAGCGAAGTTGCTTCGCAACTTGAACACAAAACAAAAGCTGGTTTGCAGCAAAAAGACCCAGTTCAAGCAAAAATCCTGCAAACCTGGCAAAAATTGTTTCAGCTTCAATGTTCACCCCAAAGGAAATATTGACCACCAAAAATGACTTTGATCAACAAATGCACAAGCTGGTGTGAATTTACAGTTTCAACTTTTCAAGCGGGGACATTGGTTTTTATGAGCCACAAAAAGCGCTGATATTGTTTCACCCACATATCTGACCTTGTCCTGAACCGAATATCTGCGTGAAGGACCAACTGGGGGGGGGGGGGGCGGCAGCGGAGCCAGCCTGCCCCCTCGCGTTGCAAGTTTTCTCTAAATTTGACTCAGTTTCTTCTCCAATACACACTTTTGGCGTGCACCTGATTTTCTGACCTGGTCTGCGGGCGCAAGGCTGCTCGTTGCCTCGGGTGAAGTGACGATCACACTCCGTCGAACGCGCCTTTTCTTCGTCTGCTGCACTGGAAAAACAAAGGAAAACTTCAAAATCGCTCTCCTGCGGAATTGCCAGTGAACTGAACAGTGTTTGAATGTGTTTATTTGAAGCTGGAAGTTCTTACCCTTGTACATGACAGTCGCCAAGGGTGGAAGGGAGGCATCTTCGTCCTGCTTCAGTTTGTGCGCGAGCTGCATCATGGTTTTGAACTCGGGGTGGGCCCGGCCCAGGAGGATGGCGAGGTGCACCAGGCACAGGTTGTTCCAGTCTTCTGAGGAAACATGGTCAGGTTTAGCTTGGATCCTTCTGTCCCAGGCTTCTCCCAGCTCCACAGCAAATTTCTCGGCCGACATGTGAAGAAAATTGTCTCTCAGTTCGAAGAATTCCAGCGCATTTGTGACCAAGTTTTCTTCGTTCCCGATGAGAAGAGCGGCCAGCAGACTCTGAACCCTCCCACTGACAGGACCCGCCACGTTCTTCATCCCAGACGACCCCATCGTTCTTCCATTCGTCAACGTCCCAGACTTCCAACAGGTGCGACATGAAAATTCCAATGAGCGCGAAGTCATCGGAGTTTTCCTGGACCAGGGCTCCTCCAGCGCCGAACACGAGGCCGATGCCTTCCGTCTTCGCAGTGGACTTCATTTGGGTTGAGAGCCAGTGTTCTATCGCCCGTTTCATGCCGCTCAGTCTTCGTTTGAAGTCTGCATCAGAGGAACCGAGTTTTGCGCTAATGATCGCCTCGAAACGCGCGCTTCCTCTGACGGTGTTCCTTCTCACGCTGCCATCGCGGCCCCAGAGCCTGTCCTCCAGCAGTTGTACTTCTGCCTTGTCTGTGCCCCAGTCCAGCTCAGGAAGTCTTCGCAAGTCCCTCATCACGTCTTGGATATCTCGCGCAGGCGTTTCCTTCTCAAAATCCTGAACAACAGCAACTTTTCCACCAGTTTTGGGCACCACAACAAAGATTGTGGGCCCAACTGGCGTCTGCATCAGGACGAAGATGACTTTGCTGGCTCTGACTTCTTCTTCCATTCTGCCGACGTCAAACAGCGCATCGCGTTCACGGGCGTAAAGGACGCTCTCTTCTTTCATGAGGTCCCGTCGGAACGCGGTCCACCTCTTGCAGGTCGCCGTGTCGTTGGCGATGGCCGACAGTGACTCAGGACTCTGGGCCACGTCGTCCACGATGTGACACAGCTTTTCAACCTGGGACCCCGTCAGGAATCTTCCTCCGTTCTTGCTCAGTGATCGCCCCGTGGTACAGCTCACGAGCATTGATGCAGACAGCAGGAAAAGCAGGACTTTTCCCGTCATCTTCTCTCGGGTGCTTCGTGGCGGTTCTTCCTCGATGGTGTAGGTTTCTACACAGAAGGTTCACTTGTAGTGCGGTCAAGTGACAAGTGTCAAGTGCTAAAATGACCACCACACGACGTGGTTACATTTATACGATCTTCTATTTTCCTGGTCCAGCTCAGAGTTGTTTTGTATTTGTTTAAGGGGCATTCCTGGAGGGACAAGCGCATTGGATGATGGAAGACCGCATAAGGATAAGGCTGGCTTTGCTGACCAGCAAGACTCGCTCAGTGCACAAAGGTCTCGTGTCATATTTGGGTGTCGCTGACCAGGAAGGTACGACGAGGACAAAAAGGTCTCTTTGTCAACTAGAACCGTGCGTTGGCAAACAGAAGGGTGTCCCAAGACGATGTTCACCTGAATGGTTCCCAGATGTTTGGAGGATTTGAGCAACTGGGCAGACATTATTCGTACACCACCTCTGCTCACTTCACATCTGATCCCGCCAAAAAAAATCAAAAAGCTGGCAAGTACGCTGAAATTTTATCTGAATCTGCACTCCGATTCATTGTCAGGTCTGAGCTGTGTACAGTTTCTTCAATCTCAAGAGAATGCTTTCACTGAATATTGAAAAGAACTCTTTTTCACAAGCCCAACCCCTCAGGCCAAATTTTACTCTCGGGGGGGGGGGGGCTGGTGAGGATTGTGACAGAATCACAGGTCGACTGGATTGAACATCCTGACGAGTTTCCTCATGGAAAGTGTATTTTGATGAGGTTATGCTCAACACCGCCAGGTGAGCCGAGACAATCAGTTGGTTGGCTGGTGGTGACCAGGATGACATGAGTGCAGAAAAGTCTCTGGTCAGTCTGGGTGTGCTTGGTCATCATGGTGAGTGCAGAAAGGTCCCAAGTGAGAAAGAAAAAAAAATATTTGGATTTTTCTTGATGTTCGTCAAACCTTGACGAACCGCGCAAGAAGATAAAGAAGCCCCGGCCTGCGAGTGTGTTTCTCGTTGCAACGAGACTGTTTTTGCGATTCTTCTGATTTTGGTTGAACAGCAAAAGTGAAAGCGCGAGTGCAAAAGGTTCACTGAGTTGGTCGTGTTGCCAAGTGTTGCCCAATGGTCGTCATCTTTTGTTTATTTCTTTTGGGCTTGCCAAAATTTCTGATTCACCGTGGAGTTTTCGAGTCATTGTGACTCGAATCCACTGAGCTCAAGAAGGTTCTTCAAAAGATGAGGACACGTTGTCCATGCAACGCCCACTGACGCGCCCAGAGACGCTACCTTTGTCGCATCCAGTGTGAAACGTGCCTTTGGTAGACAGACTGAAGGGACGCAATGCCTGACGCATCAAGCGTGGAGCAGGCCTTGACGGATAAGATGCTTTCACGCCTCAATTCTTTGCTCTGACAAAATCTTCATATCTGTGCTTGAGCTTTCCGCACCACGTGTCAGTGTTTATGTTGTTGTTGCGCACCTTGAGTGAGTTGTTTTGAATTGATCCACGCCAGGTGTGAGTCTCGTTGCTCACGTTTCGCGGATTTTTGTGCGGATTTTTGTGAAGCCATCCGTCAGTGTCGATGTCTCAGTGTTGAAGTCCACAACCTATACATCAGCCACCTGACACCCTCAGGGGTGGATCCGGGGGCCCAGAGTGATTCTGATTGCAACGTACCTCTCTGGGGTGATCCAGGGTATTGGACCAAGGACACTCCCAATGAGCGTAACTGTTTGACCCTCCGCCTTGCAGTGGTTCCCGGGCGCACCAGGTCCCCCACCCAAGTCTCTTTTGTTGGGGCTGGGGCTCCTGAGGGGTCAGATCCAAGTGGGGTTCTGTCCTGAACCCCTGGATTTGCCATGGCGGATCCCATGTCCCATGGGTTGTGTATGCCCATCTGTTTTTGACTCGCAGTCAATCCCAAAGTTGATGGTTTCCATGGAGACTGGAGCTTTGTGCATCTGAATCCCACCCTTCATCAGGCATCCGAAACCCCCTCTGGCCGCTCAGATTGGGACTCTTCCTTCAACCACCCGACACCCCGGTGTGATAAGAATCCCTGGTGATCGGACACCCTGGTGTGAGAGGAACACCTGCCCCGGTGCCTATGAACACCTCACTTCGCCCGTCGAATCCACCGTACTCACTCCCTCTCGCTCATTGGTGCGCTGAAAAACGGAGGCAGTGATGGGCTCTATCTCTGGTGCGAGTCACGTCAGACAGACAGACAGACAGACAGACAGACAGACAAACAGACACACACACACACACACACACACACAGGGGGGTGCTGCCTGTGACGGACGGGAGGGGGTCTGGAAAGCCAATCCTGTTGGACCTGCATTTGTAGCGAAAGGCGACAAAAACACGCGCGGATTTGGGTCTACGTCCGTGCGTAGTTCCAATGGTGGAAACACATCCTTTGGTCCCTTGACACTCCGTCCACAGCAACTGAACCCCAGTTTTAACGCTTGCACTCTCTTGTGGACATAAAGCGTGCTGCGCCGTGTGTACGTTGACGGTGTCGCATTTCCGCCATGTAATTCTGGGGCAAAAAAGTTGTATTTGTTCAGCTAAAAGCTACAATTGATGGCGAGTATGCAGAAATTGACACAACATGTGAGGCGACAATAGAGATCCGCAGCAAAATGTGTAATAAGCGGCGGTGGGAAAAAAAAACTCACGGGGCAAATTGGGTCCGGGGGACTTGCGCTCAATTCTACTCCGTCACTCTGTGTGTGTGTGTGTGTGTGTGTGTGTGTGTGTGTGTGTGTGTGTGTGTGTGTGTGTGTGTGTGTCGTTGCGTTTTAAATTCAATGCGGGGTGCGTCAGGAGCGTTTGTGTTCGGGCCACGAATATGCAACGCGTCGGCACCAGCCTCAAGTCAGTGGTGCACGTTGTAAAACAGATACATTGTGGGACAATGAGGAAGTCTGATTCAGATTCAAATCCATGACAACGCATTCCAAAGTGCTGTTCTCAAAACCATCCGTGTTTTGATACGTTTGTCGCAGAAACTGTGTCAAACGGAGAAGAGGTGTGACAGTCTGAGGGCGTCACGGGCATCGAGCCAGTGAGCTAAAAATGCTCCCTTCCCATGGAAATTGATTTCCTTTGCGCTTTTGTTCACTGCTGCGTCTTCCAAACACACTCGGCGGAAGGTGTGTTCGGTTAGAACAGTTCGCATTGATTCAGCCCGTGTGCATGCACTCGTGTTGTCAAACGCTGCGAAAAACGCACGCCTCTGTCAAATTTTTTCGGACGTCATTTTTGCACAGTTGCGTCAAAATGACGTCACGCTTGACGCATGGTGACGTGATTCAGTGTTTCATGTCCAGATATTGTACTTTGATGAAAATAGGGAAAAAAATTGTTGGCAGGGAGACAGGCAGCTGGGCTGGCATTTTGTGTGTAACATTGAATGAGGCAGGTTTTATTCAAATTGAAGCTTTTGAATGTGATGATGGATCAGGTGACAGATACTGCAGCGGCTGGGGTCGAGGGTTGAAACAATTGATGCAACTGAAACCGCATTGGGGAAGAAATACAGACGGTTGACAGGGACTCGAAAATGCATCGCAACCAAATTGACGCCGTTCGCCGCCGTGTTGACGCTTGGTGGCGTTTGGTGGCGCTGTCCAACGGCGCAGGGTACTTTTGTGCGTTCTGCGTCACGTGTCGCGTCCTCACTGCGCGCTGTTTCGCAAGCGACGGCGCATCGTCCTCACATTTGCAGATTTGCACAGGAATGGCACGTGGAATATTGTCTTGGCCGTCCTTTTGATCGCAGTGACGCGCTGTGTTGAGTGTCGCGCGGGATGCGAGGTTCGCGTGACGTGACGGGATTCGGGGCCCTGGGCGTGTGAAGAGAGAGATCCGGTCGCGCTCCCGTCGCCACGCTTTCGCTGTCGTGCCTTCAGTCACGTCCCTACGCTGAGATACGTACTTACGCTGACGTCCACACGCTCACGTACTTACGCTCACGTAGTTCCGTTGACGTACCGACTCTCACGTCCTCACGCTCACGTCCTCACGCTCACGTCCTGATGCTCGCGTACTGGAGCGCGACACGTAACGAGTGGAGATGGGCGTGTTTCTCTTCAAACGCATGTTTCACGTGAACTGTGGTTGGCAAAACGTGGATGTGTGCGTGTGTGTGCGTGCGTGTGTGTGCGTGTGCTGGAACGAGCTTGGTGAGGTTTACAACGCGTCCTGCGTGAAACAGACCCACGTTGTCGTACAGTCTTCAATGTGGACACGTTGTTACACACGTCGCGGTTGTCACAAGACACACACGTTGCCAGGGGAACGGAGGCTTGTTCAGTAAACAGTTGTGGTTTCCATGGGAGACAGAACTGTCAACACGGCCACTGTTGTCGCTTCGTTCCGTTTGTGTGTTCGTGTGAGTTGCGCAGAATTGTGTCACTGACACGATTGTTCCATTGCGCCAACAGGGACGAATAGCCCTCTGTGTGTGTGTGTGTGTGTGTGTGTGTGTGCGTGTGTGTGTGCGTGTGTGTATGTGTGTATGAACATTCGTATCCACATAACTAGACTGCAACAAATGTGTGTGTGTGTGCGTCTCTTCTGGGCGGTGCTTCGTCTCCCCATGCTGCTCCTACATATCAGGATCCCGCAACCAGAACGCGTGCGTGCGTGTGCGTGTGTGCGTGCGTTGCTCCGAGTGTTCCTCACCGTACCTCATCTCCCCACGCGATCTCTGCATTGATCACACGGCTCAGTCGCTGGATGCACTTTCACTAGAAAATCTCTCAGGTTTACAGCGTCACAGGTGCGAGATGGGCCGAGATAAGCCTTTCAGTTCAGGTCGCGTTCACCCGCCGTTCACACCGGCTGCGTCGAGCGTCAACGCGTCACGTCTCACGTTCAAGGGGTTTTCACATTGGGTGACGCGCGGTCGTGTTTTGGGCTGACGTCAAAAATTCCCCCATTGAGTACAATGTAAAATTTTGATGCTGACGTCAAAAAGGGACAGCGCGTCACGCAATGCGAAAACCGCTTGACGCGTTGTTCACACTGGACGCGTCACGTGTTGAGTTTCTCCCAGCAAAGTGCAAGTTTATGTTGCACTGAGACATCCTTTGTGACATGCCTTGCATAGGCAGCCTATGCTGAGTCGCGTGACAGGAATGCTGCACATAGCAAACTTGATTGTGGCCAAATTTCCATTGAAATTCACTGGCCATACGGGCAAAATGCGTGGCGCATCCAATGTGAAGCAGGCCTCATTGAGTTGAGCTCGGATCGTTTGAACGGGGACTTCTCTATTGTTTTATTGCATACCATCGCGTGTATGTTTACTCTGTCAAAGCAAACAGCGGCCTGTGAAGAGGGGCGACCGAGGCAGGAGCGAGAGTCAGGGAGGGAGGGGTCAGGGGTGAACCCAAGGTAGATCGGTTCGTGAGATCATCTTGATCTTCCTGTGTCCTCAGTGCGTGTGGTCGTCTTTTCCAGTTCCAAGGTCTGTTGCATTGCGTCTTCATGCTCAAGTCCAACCTGACGGTCAATGGGTCATGTACTGGGGAGGGGGTGAAGGGGGTACCTTTTGCGCAACTCTACCTTTGGTGAGAACCCTTGATCAACCCGAAGCACGAACCCAGAGCAGTGTCATTGCAAGTCTCAGGATTGGGTTCTGTGTTGGTTGTGTGTTCAAGTGCGATGCAAACGTGCACCCTGGTGTTATCCTGCCCAGGGGTGCCTCGCACCCCGCTACACCCGTTGACTTTTCTGGTTCAACAAAAAGACCGCATTAGGTATGGAAATCGGATTAAGCTCCGTGTTTAGTGAGTTAAACCCCGAGACGCAGACGCTCATGTTATTATCATTGGTCCAACCCAAACACAGCCGCGCAGCTGGCGTCTCCACTGACAACCAGTGTCATGGCAACCAAATGCGTCCATTGTAAAAATTCAATACAAAATTGACACTTGGGGCCCACATTGCTTCTGCGTGGATACCTGATCTGTATGGACTGTAGTGTAATCAGCTTGTGGCTCTGCCCCCCAGGGATTACTGTGTTAATTGTGTGGATACACTGTACATACATAATCGCTATTGTTGCTTGGTGTGAGATGGGATGTGGCTTTTGATGTTTGTGTGTGTGTGTGGGAGGAGGTCAGTTGTCTTGCAGCTTTCATGCGGACCCTGAATTTGTTCAGAGGGAGCCCACCTCGCCACTTGTCGCAACTTTGTTTCACCTGGCATGGGGAGAAAAAGTTTTCCGGGGTGAGTTGTTTCTTGGGGCGAGAAGGGTGGGCCGTGGCAGGCCGGGTCAGACAGCACTGAGACCTTTCCTTTGGAATCAGTGAAAGGGCGATTGCATTCAGGTGCGTATGGCAGGGAAGGCTGGACAGTCAAGTCTGCAACCCTGCAGAAGCACCTGCATGCAGTCAAAGTTCAGCAGGGAATCCCTTTCTTCTTGCACACAATTCCTCCTGTCCTTCTCCAGTTGTGTCAACAGCACAACCAGTGGCTTCGACCCTGGAAACACTGGAGAGTGATTTCCCCCAATGTCCGCGTCTGGGTTGGACAGTTCACTGGACTGTGTACGAATTGTCCGTCTGGACGGCACACCGAACCTGGAGTGCCGCGACACAATAAACCATGCTGGATGTTTGTAATATCAGTTGTTACAACAGCGGTGATGATTACCTCGTCAACACTGACACTAATACGGCGATCATAGCTAATTACAGCTCTGTGGGCTCCGCAGTTAATGAGACGCCGCCGCGTGTGGCCGGGATCCGGGCGAGAGGGACGGGGACCCGGCGAGAGGGACGGGGACCCAGTGAGAGGGACGGGGACCCGGCGAGAGGGACGGGGACCCAGTGAGAGGGACGGGGACCCAGTGAGAGGGACGGGGACCTGGCGAGAGGGACGGGGACCCGGCGAGAGGGACGGGGACTGGGCGAGAGGGACCCGGCGAGAGGGATGGGGACCCGGCGAGAGGGACAGGGACCCGGCGAGAGGGACAGGGACCCGGCGAGAGAGACAGGGACCCGGCGACGGGCGCAGCGGGGACCAGGGCAGATGGGAGACCCCGCGTCGGATGAGGAACCCACCGACAGACAGACCTCGTGCTACGCTAGTGGCAAAACGGGCGGGGGCTGGAGACCCGTGAAAGAGACAGTCAACGGAGTGGCTTTGGTTGAAGAGAGAGGGATCGGCGTGCAGGACCAAAAGGGCCAGGGATTTTTGACTACGCCCGCAAGGATGGGTGAAGGAGGTGAAGGAAAAGGCTCGAGAGCACAGAGCTCGCCCATCTTGCCCACAGAGTGTAGATCTACCCCCTGTGTCCCACCCAGACCCACTCTGCTCGCTCCACCACCAATCTCTTCTCATTCCACCCAACTCCGCCCTGTTACTCACACCATCCTGCCCGAACAAAGCACACTGTGTAACCGCGACATACCGGATCCCCACCTCGCACCTCACCGCACCCTGTCCCTCACCCTCACCTTGCCACACCTGATCTTGCTTCACTGTTCTGTTCCACCCCACTCAATCCCAAAACACTGGCAGCGTCAATTGCCCTTACCTCCACTTTCACCCATCACCTCGGCCCACACGCCAATTGAGCTGTCAATCGCATTCAGCTCCATCTCTTGAAATGACTCCATCCAAACGCCGACGCCACTGACCACAGGCGTCACTGAAGCCCTTGGCGTCCCCCACCCCACTGCGCCGCCGCCGCCGACGCCGCCGAGAGCCCCGTCAAGTGGCCGCGTGTCGCGCACGTGCGTGGGCGGGTGATAATGGGGGAGGAAGCGCACGTGACAATGGGGGTGATTAGCCTAATGAAGAGGAAGCCTCGTCCAGCAGAGACAATTTATTGATAAGCTGGTCACTTCTCAGTTTTAGTCATGGTTCAGGCCGGGTTCACGCTGAATGCGTGACGAGTTGCGTGTCCAAATCATTGCGTCGACGTGGAAATGCACTGCCCGTTGATTTGCTGCAGAGACGTAACGCGCAGCAAGTACAAGATTCAAGTGGCATGACGCCCTGTGCCAAAGCTTGTGCCAAAGGGCGCGTTGCATGGCGCACGCAGCGTCCACGAATTGGGACAAGTGTGTGGTGTCCAGCGAGACGTCACGTCGTCCATTGCAAAGGGACGCGTCGCATGACGCATGCATCACCTCCCATGACGCACGTGTCATGACACCTTCGTCCCTTTAATTTGATCCCTGGATTTGTCGCACCAACTGTAGCAGCTGTGTTGGCACAGCGACACCTGTGCTCAAATCAATGGGTTTTTTTTTTGCCAAAAGGGCAATTTTAACGAGACGCGCTGAGGTCACGGAAGAACCAGCTTCAGGTGCCACCGACGTGCATTGCGTGCTGAGGTCAGGGGTGGACCTACAGTTTGGTCGGGGGGGGGGGTCACCCAAAGTGGGCTGACTCGAACTTTGTACAACGAGCAAAAACACGTATTGTGCAATGTGTGAAGATGTGCTCCGGCTGTGAAATGTGTTTTGGGGACCTCTTCCTGTTTGGGGTGTCAAAAGGTGGGTGGGCCCCCTGGTTGTGCCCCACCAGCTTGTTGACCCGTCACACTTTTCAAGATGGGTACGGGCAATTGGCAAGCAGAGACCTCCCGTCCCTCAGGAACAACTGGGACAGTCGCGTGTTGGACACCGAGATTAAAAGTGTACGAGAAGAACATCTGGTGCCTGCCAAATTGAACTGTGTTCATTCAAACAGAACTGTTGACCATTGCCAATGATTGGTCCAACATTGCACAAAATGCGTGGGCGTCCGCTTCAGGTGCAGCCCCCTCTGCACGCGTATTTCACTGCAGATCCCCGACTGTGGGCGCACGTTGCACTTTGTGCACTTGGATCCATACACGGAGCCTCGTTTTCCGCTGCAGATGGGATTTCCTCTCCCGTTACATGCTTTGAGGGATTGACACATTTTCCCACGTCTTTGAAGCTGAGGCGGCGGAAGCTTCGTGTTATCGACAAAACATACTCTTGAGATCTTCTGGGTGCGTGTGCAGGGGTGGAGCTGTCAATGGAAGTCACTGCTACACAGAAGGGAAGGCTTTCTGGGTGTGTGTGCACAGGGGTTGTTTCAGGATAAAATCAAGGAGGCATCGACCTTCACAGGGCCCGAAGGAAGCTCCACCTGAATTTGGATATCACAATGTGTGGCGGAGTAAAATTTCTTGAGGGTCAGGGTCCTGGGGTCTTCGCCCTGGGTCCACCCGATGTGTGAGCTGGTTCTGAGTGAAGCTGTTGGTATCTGAAATGTGTTTCACGTTGACGTCTTGAGTTGCGCAGATCAACGAGGAAACGACATGGTGTCTTGTGGCCCTTCGAGACGCAGCAGTGTGAAACTGCCGCTTTGAGCCACTCGTCAAAAGGCTTTGCGTCGTTGCGTTGACGTCGCACAAAGTGACCTGTGCACATGCGCAACGCGTGACGCATCCAGTGTAAAATGTGCCTCTTGGGTCTGAACGGAATTGAGGTTGAGATAGTGATGTTGTCTCGTCCCAGTTCTGAACACGTCGAGTTGAAAAGGCAGACTCAGCCTGAAAAGCCATCCATCCGTCCATATTGCAGCTGAAACTTGATCTCGGCCTGTGAACTGCGTTAATATCACATTGTTTATGATGTATCGGAAGAAATATGAAATGGGTTAAATGCAACGCCATGCTCCCAGAGGCGGATCCATGCTGGGAGGGGTCGGACCCTCGTCACCCCCCCCCCCGCATTGTTGACCCCCCCCCCAACCACAACCGCAAAAACTTCCGCACTGATGGTAAAAGGTGCAGACTTGATCGTCTACCTTCCCACCCAAGTTGCTGTCGCCCCACCCAGTGACGATTTTCCCACCCAAGTTGCAGTCGCCCCCCACTGATCAAATTTTGGATCCGACCTTGACTCCCGAGTCCCAGGCACGTGCGTCTCCATATGTCAAAATTAACTTCGGGCGAGACAGGTAAAATGCGTGTGGCTTCCTGCGGAATGACGGGTCTGGAGACGCACGGGCATCCGGTTACGGAACATGAACTCCTCATTGCCTTTTAATGGGACTCAACTTTTTCGTGCGATTGGTTTGGTTTTGGGCCAGATTCACACTGAATGCGTCACGTGTTGCGTGCGGGTCAACGGGTTGCGCGTCACTTCCTCTGCAAGTTAGTGGGCGCTGCGTCGTTGAATCGACAGACCATTGAGAATGCATTGGCCCATTGAGTTGTCCAGGAATTGAGTGCCCATTGATTGTGCAGAGAGGATCAGGATGATTTTCCCCAGGACGCATGACATGGCGCAGCCATTGTGAACCCAGCCTTACCCACGTTAGCGCTTTTTCGCGACAGGTTGTTAGGAAGGTTGCTATGGCTTCCGTGACGAGCTTGCTGTTTGCACATATGGGTTCGGGGGATTTGGCAGGTTGTATCTCTAGGGATTAGGTTCTAATCCCTTTGTGTTATTTGAGTCAGGGGCGCCGGGTGAGGGTATTGTGCGCGGGGTTGGATCACGTGGCCCACCTGTGGGGCGGTGGGGACGGGGTGCGAAACGGTGACAACTTGGATCCCTCTCACCCGTTCGTTTTGTGCTTTCCATATTCATTTGTCAACCTCTGTCAACGCGTTAAGAAAGTGTCACGTTGTCTGTTTCTTGACATTGGATCAAGACTGAGCCAGGGTCTTTTGGTTGATTTCTTTGAAATTGGGTCAGACTGACCCAGATAGTGAAGATTTCCTCTCCAGGGTCCGTTCTGTACTGGACACGTCGTGCGTTGCGTCCTTGTGCCAGTTACGCATCACAAGCGACGATGCAGCGCTCATAGGCTCTGACCCCCCCCCCCCATCTGTGTGAAACAGGCCTGACGTTTTTTAGCCCTCCCCCTCCCACAACACGGCACCTCACAGCTGCTCCTGCTGTGCGGATGATACACAAAGAGACGAAGAACAATCAAACTACAAAAGGCTCCCCCGTAGTAAAGACCCATTTGGCAAATTGTAACGCCTGTTGTCAGTCGAGCAGTGCGTTTTGGTGCTGGACCCCTCAGGGTGGATGGACCCCGACCGGGCCGGGCCTGTTTCACACTGAATGTGTCGTTCTTTGAGTCCCTGCAATCAGCAATGGGTGCAATATTTAAGCGACGCAGTGCCTGCCTATCTACGACACAAGCGTGTGACGCATGTAGTGTGGCACGGATCTTGAGCTTCAGTGGGGCCTTGATCTGAGATTGATCATCAGTACATGGACCCAGGAACCTGACCGACCCATCCTGTGCAAACCAGACTGCCAACGTGATGGTTATAACACACACACACACACACACACACACACACACACACACACACACACATGCACACGCACACACAATTCCTCAGTGCCTGGGCTTCGAAAACGCATTGCGCGCACAGTGTGAACGAGTCCTTCCAACGCGTTGCAGGCTCCCCACTGTGCACCAGTATCGGGAGCCGGGGTTTGTTGCTGCTCTCGCCTCACCGATCCATTGGTGTGTTGTAACGAGGCGAATAACGCGATTAGGAGCACGGAAAACGTGCCAAGCGTGTGTGGCGCAGAGGTGTGTGGGCGCAGGGAGGCAGATGCATGGCCTTTCCGTGCCTAAAGTCTGACGAACCTGGGAAAGCTGTCTGGAACCTTTGGTTTGTGAATTCAGGTTATCAGGCCTGATTCACATGAGATGCGTTGGGCGTTGCATTCTGCACCAGTCCGTACGGTTTTGGGGCGCTTCTTTGCGGAGCAAACGCATCAACTTTGGACACGTGCATTTGGTGCGTTTGGTCTTTGTCTCCAGTGTGAATGAAACTGCGTCAACCTGACCACTGGCTTTTGGCCTGCGGAAGTTGACCACGTGCTCTGATTTTTGCTGCCCTGTCGCAAGTCTCCTTTTGTGAGAAAGATGCCTATCGGAGAGGAGAAACACGAGAACCTTGCGACAAAGCACGACGGAATTGGAGGGTCAATGCTCATCATTCACGGGCTTTTGCTTCCTTGCCAGGGGCTGGACAGTTGAAAGGCCTGGAGACCGGAGCTTCTCTTTGGTGCTGAACAAGAGGAATACGTGTCCCAGCGCTGCAAAACAAACGCTGAATACTCCTCGTGCTGTGTTCACTGTGTGTTTTGTTCCATATTTTGGCCCATTGCTACAAATAAGGGAATTGCTGTTGTTGATAGTGAGTGGTGCTTATCCATGTGTGTGAAGTGTACACGCGTGCACTCGCACTCACTCTGTCAACATTTTCACTTTTGAATTCTGCACTGATGGTGCAAGCGTAGGTTCATGCAGTGAGTACCAGGGTGAATTTTGGGTGGGGGCGAGCAGGGGCCCACCCAGGCTCCAACACAGAATCAAGCCCCTGAATGGGTGGGGGGGGGGGCGGTTGCCACTGTAAACCAGAACCCAGCCCTTGCTGCCCTGCATCGTCTTCTGCGTCTGTCATCTGTGTGTGTGTGTGTGTTTGTGTGTGTGTGTGTGTATGTATGTATGTATGTGTGTGTATGTGTGTGTATGTGTTTGTGTGTGTGTGTGTGTGTTAGGAAAGGTGCAGTGCATGAAGACCAACACTCGTCCAACTCAACATCTTTCTAATTCGTCCTTGTCCATATTGTTGCTCTGTCTGCTGTGATCCATTTCGCTTTTGTCAAAAACTATCAGGATCTGATTTCAATGTGGCGTCAAGCATGAGAGTGAAACTTCGCGGTGTGTGTTAAGAGGCCATGTTTGAACTGGGGCAATGTTCCTGTCGTGCATACTTCAGTGTATCTCGTGAACACACCCTCCACAAACTCAGACTCACATGTAAAACCTGCACATCTGAATCATTCAGGGCAAATTTACATCTTTTCCACATGTCAAAACTCAGAAATGCGACGTTCTGAGCTTGTAGCCTTGTTTGCACTGGGTGACCTTCAAACACGACCTTTCTGCACTTGAAATTTGTTGCACCCTCTGTCTCCAGGTGCCTACACACTGTTTGCTGAGTAAGGCGCGTTCCTTTGTCCGGGAGTCTCAAGTCTATTTGCGAAGAAATATCCCCTCAAAAAAATTGGCCCAATTTCTTTTGCTGGTTCAAATTCCACTTTTGGTGCCAATGGGGGTGTTGAATTTAACATTGAGTTCAAACAAGTGTTCACAGTGTGGAAAATTGAATATTGAAACAACCCGAGACAAAGTACTTGGCAACGATGTGTGAAAAAATCTGAGCCAAAAGAAGGTTGAATGGGGCTTTTATGGGGGATTTATTGAGTGTTGTTCGGGAGATGTTCGGGAGATCAGAGGAGTGAGGGAGGCTCACGAGTCAGCACGCCGGGTGCTGGAGAGGGGTGCCATGTTGGGGGATGTGTGGGGGTGGGACATGTCCAGGGGTGGATCCAGGGTGTTGGGTGGAGATGAATCTCGCCCCGGTGATAATGCAGGTTTGCACAGGCCACACGTGAAGCTGTTGTCACAGTTCTTTCATGCCCCAACGCCGTGTCTCTTGTCTCAATTTGCGCCAATTTGCTCGTCGGGAGCCTGGGGCCCAGGACGTCTCACCCAAGGATGCGGTGCTGCCCTCACAGTGGACATTTTCCTTTGCCCCGAGTCGAGTCAAACACCTTAGTTTGTCGATCTCTTGCACGAAACTGAACACGTTTTTCTCTTTGTGTATTTACAGGTGAGTGACACGTCTCTACTGATTCAAGGCGAAAGGGACCTCGACTTGAGGTGTCAGGTGAAGCTGCCGGTGGGTCCACACCTGACACGGCAAGTGCTGCGTCTCGCAACGTCCGTGGGCGCTGTGACGCTGGAAAGCAGCACATTTCAAAGGACAGCGCTTGACGTCTCTCACGTGTTCCAATCGGTCGACGCAGTCTCCGTTGACCTGTGCGGGGACGCAACGTTTGACACTTCCAGTGTTGCTGCAGCCTGACGCAGCCCCTATTGACGCTCATAGGGACGCCACGAGTAACGTCTCTTGCTTGAACCCTGCATCAGCGATGGCGCCAGTGGCCTTCGAGCGTCACTTTTTGTGGCGGGACGAGACGCCACTTTTTTCGGCTGCGTGCAACGACGCCGTCAATGGCGCCAACCAATCGATTTGGATTTACAGAATTGGAGACAAAACTTGTTGATCCTTTTGTTGTTTTGCTGGAGACCCAGGTGTGTCAGGTGTTGGTTTGAATTTGTGCAGCAGGCCAGTGTGGCATTCGCTGAAGCACGCGAGTGGTGCACCTGGGCGTCTTTTGTGTTGTGTCCACAGCCCTGCCAACCGAGCACGACGCGTGTTAAATGGTAGTGAATCTGGAGAACGACGCAAATGCCCCTCTGTTGTGTGGGTACCCCTCTGAATCTGGGACCCCCGGTTTGAGGAACCTTGTAGAGCGGGGATGCAGGCCATTGGGATGAGCACATGAGCAAAGCCTGTATCGTTGCTGGAAACAGCGGGAGCCAACACGTGTATAGCGGCTGTGGAGGGATCCTCCCGAACAAAGACAGACACAGAAGAAAGAAAAAACTGTGGGGTTGGGGTAGAGTGGGTGGAGCCAGGAGTTGATCCCACGGGCTGATTCTAACTTTGAACAAAAAGGAGCAGGTCCAAAACATCGGGTGTGTGTCGCACAAATCTGGTGTGTGTGTGTGTGTGTGTGTGTGTGTGTGTGTGTGTGTGCGTGTTGTAAGGGTAGGATCAGGAGGTGGCCCACTCCTCCTGCATCCCTGGACCCTTGTGCAAACCACGAACAGACATAAGGGCATGGGCCCGACCCTCTACGCCTGGATCCGACCCTCAGTGGACGCCTGATCGTTGCATTATGATTTGTGATCAAAGGCAAAAGGATGAGTTCCAGGCTCGAGCGACCCAGATGGATCCCAGAACTGGGTGGGACTGGTTCAGTACGACAACTCGTGGGTTGGAGAGACACAGACGAATGGATTCCAGAGCTGCGTACTGGACGAGGTCCGTCTGTCGGGTGTTTGTATCCACACGAGCATTGAACCCAAGATCAACTGTTGCTCGCCTCGTGCAACATCTACCAACAAACAGCGTGGGTTGAGCAAGTGGACACACGTGAAACAATTACGAAGGCAAGGTGCTCAAAATCTATCAGGAAGAGCAAAATCCAGAACTGGGTGCGGCAGCAGCGTAGATGGGCGTTTCCGCCGGGACTCAACGCACCTCGTTCTCACCGAGTGCGTCACGCGCCCCTGTGTGGACTCTTGGTGCCAAGGCCACCCAGTGCCCATTGACTTGTGCAGGGATACAGACCCACCCTGCCCAGGTTTGAACGCCTGCGCAATTGGAGGCGACCAGCGTTGTGTGGCTTTGGCAACGCAGCGCTCATTGACTTATACATCTCAAATAGTGACACAGCGTGAGCTGCGTCCAGTGTGGAGTTGACCTGCCACCATGTCCAGTGTGAAACGGCCAGGTTAGAGCAGGAGTGTGTTGTAACTGGAGTAACGTATTGAGGTGAAGAGCTCGGAAGCCATTGTCGGGAGAGTTATCGCACTGGCGCTGCGCCCACTACAGGAGGGGTGGGTCTGCCAAGGTACGGCGGCGCCGTCCTCACAGCACCGTCCTCACAGCGCCGTCCTTACAGCGCCCTCCTCACAGCACCGTCCTCACAGCGCTGTCCTCACAGCACCATCCCCATAGCACAGTCCTCATAGCCATCCTCACAGCACCATCCTCACAGCACCATCCTCACAGCACCATCCTTACAGCACCATCCTCCCAGCGCCATCCTCACAGTGCCATTCCCTTCCCACTGCAGGCACCACCAGCAAGACCCCCCAAAAGCCACTGCGCTACAGGGACGGCGCTGCAGGCTCACCGCTGAGAGGACTGCTGCAGACTCACGCTGCAGGGACGGCGCTGCAGCCCCACAGCAGGAAGCCTAATATACGTGCTGTGTATCGCGGATTGACGTGTTGTGGTGGTGTAATAGCTGATCTGGCGCAGCGTGAGAGATACGAGGGGAGCGGCGAGCGCTGTTCCTGCGATCCTCCTATCTACGAGTACGTTTCGGGGCTACGCGTATCTACGGTAGTTACAGGGGTCCCTGCTATCTCAATTTCATTTATTCTGGTATCTAAATGGGTGTACGGGAAGGCGCTGTCTTGATCCAATGCTTGTACTGGTGATTTTCAGTGGGAAAATGCATTGACGCTCACGCACATACGGCTGGGCAAGGGTTTCGCTGTGCCCACGTTTCTGCAAAGGGTCACGTGTTACTCACGATCGCTGTGTCGCACGGTGGTTTTTGCAAAACATGTGTTTTGATGTGGACAGTAAGCATTTGATTCAAGTTGGCCCGAAGACAACTGCAACTCGCACGTGTGTGCGTGTGCGTGTGTGTGCGTGTTTGAGCGTCTGGGGGTGCGTGTGTGTGCCTGCGTGTTGTGCGCCTGTGTGTGGGCGGTCAATGACCACCTCATCCTTTGGTGTATGTGTGTGTGTGGGGGGGGGATTGCGTGTGAGTGTGCACCTGTGCTGTTGCCTGTGTGGCTCTGTGTGTGTGTGTGTGTGCGTGCGTGTGCGTGTATGCGTGCCTTGTCATTTCCTATTTCCGACACGTTTCCGCTGGTCCGCCCCTGTAACACACGAGGTCCTATCTGCTCGCTGATTGCGAAGTCTAATTGTACGTAAGATGGATGATCGGGGCTGAGGCCAGAGCGCGAGCAATCTCAGCGCAGGAATGCTGTACTCTCGGGCCGGGTGCTCACTGGGTACGACGCGCGTTGTGTCCCTGTATACTGCGCACAGGAAGTCGGGTGGGGTGTTGGGTCATGCGCACTGGATGCGTGGGTCAACGGAGTGCGCACTGGATTGGTCGCGAGGTGCGTCGTTGTGTACTTTGCGGTTGTGCCACCCTGGAGTGCGTCATGCACAGCGTCTTTGCAAACATCTGAATGCGCACTGCATGTGACGTGCATTGACTTGCTGCACACATCAGTGGGCGCCGTGTTGCATCCTTTGCGTCACGTGCTGCCTCTCTGTTATCAATGGGACCTGCAGTACGGTCAAATTCAATTTGCTGCGTCACACTGGATGGGCTGGGTGTTGCGTCTTTGCATAAGCAAAGGTACCTGTGTCTATTGGGCTCGGTGCCCATTGACTTGCACAGGAACACAACGCGTGGTATCCAGTGTGAACCAGGCGTTGGCTCCCCTCCCAAATCACTTTTTTTGCTCCATGTGCTGAGTACATGTACAATTAGTGGAGTTCCCTTGTAAATGCTTCTTAACTCAGCCAACGCCCCCGAGTGAAAAGATAAACTTTTTTCCTGCAAGAACTCGCTCGCGGTCGACTCCACTTTCTGTGAAGTTTTGGTTTGTTAGTGTTCGCTGAATAGCGTTTCGCTGTTGGAGAGCGTTTTGCATAAGTGGCTGATCAAAGTTGTCAAGATCCGAGATTGGAAAACATCATGACGGGGCTTTATGCATTGCATCCAGCAGGGGTGGATCCAGGGTCTGGTCCAGGAGAGCCCGATTCCAGCGGGGGGGGGGGGGTGACACGCACTGACGAAATTCAAGAACAGTGCAACTGGGGAACCTGTTCAATTTTGCAAGTGACAGTGCAAACATTTGGAGCATTTTGGTGAGGGACAAGAGAGGCTGGACCCCTGGGCCCCACAGATCTACGGTGGCCAATTTCCCCTGCCCAACCATGGAAACAGGAAGAGAAGGAAGCTCTCTTGCACTGCATGTGGGATGTGTGTGGTCGTGTGTAAGGGTGTATAAAAGGGCCCCTGGATCCTCCTCCGCGAATGCGAAAAAGATTCTCTGAGAAAAAAGTCTTCCAACAGTCTTCAACAGTGAAGGGATTCCGGGTGAGATGTTGTCGTGTGTGTGAAGGGATCAAGCAAAATGTGCGGGTGATTTGGCCAATTTGGGGCGGAAGGGAAGAAGACCCAGCGGGAAGTCGGGAGGCGGAACCCGAGTCCACTGAACGCGTCGTGCGCTGCGTCCCTGTGCAATGGAGTGCTGCGTCACAAGACCCAAGCTGAATACGTCTGGCTTTGTAGGGCCCGACCTGTTGCGCGACGCTTCCCGCGTGAAGCAGGCTCATTTCAAAGGCTTAGGAGAATTGTTGGGTGAAGACTACAAATTCTGGTTGTCCACCTGAGGCCAGGATCTGTGTGCGTGAGGTGGTCCAATTCCGACTTTGAGAATTGCCCGTCAGAGAGTCAATCTATCCTGAAAAGTTGTCTTCGCCAATTCAAGGACACAGAGCTGTGTTGGATCCTGGATTGGGTAGGGGACTGACCGGATCTTGACTGAGGTAAAGAAAAATCCACGTGTATTGTCCGAGACTTTTTGACAGAGATTTGGCCTGGCCGGAGAGGGGGGGGGGTCCAACTTCATTCTTGTTTGACCTGTGGCGGTGTAAAGCAAATTGGGCAGTTTGAACAAAACGGGGATCGCAGGCCCTGGTGACTTTCCCTGGATCCCCTGAGCCCAGAGGTTTCACGTGAACTGTGTCTGCCAATGATTAGACAGGTAGACCTGTGAGGAAATCGTGAGTCTGGATGAACCTGAGATTTCTGCGGACTGCAGTGTTTCCAGATCAAAGGGATCCAGCGCTATCCCCAGGGACGCGTAAAGGACGGGCTGCAGGTGGGGAGGGAGCTGCAGCTGCAGAATCCGTAGAAGGAGGTCAGTTGAGAAGGGGGCTGAGACCCGCGGGTTCACACTGGATGCGTCGTGCGTGGCGTTGAGTGTGGCGTTGGGAATCAAATGCATGCGTTGGGTTCCCTGCAGAAGTCAATTGGCACAAGGAACGCAACGCCCTTGGACTTGTGTGGTGACGATGGATGGTGTGTGCAATCCACAGTGCGAAGCAGGCCTGACGCAGTGCTCTGGGGAAAACGCGTGGCGCTTGTATTGTGCACGAGGCCTGAGCTCGCCCGCTGTTGCTGTCGGATTGTGCGCGGGGAGCGCTGACGCGTGAAAGACGCGGCGCAGGTGCGAGAAACGCGCCGTGCGCCGGTTGAGGAAAGAAAATCCAGATTCTGTTACGGACTCAAATCTGTCAGATTCACTCACTGCAAAATCCGAGCAAAAGATGTGAAGAAAGTTATCGCTTTGAAAGCACACAATGTGGAAGGTGTTAAAAGATCGCATGGTTCGATAGCGGCGTGAAAGGCCGGGGCACCAGGCGTTCCCTTTTCACGCGCCGCCAAAAACAAAACCACGTGCCGCCGGCAGATAAAACCACGTGCGCGCCAGATGCACAGCGGGGTGCGCACTGAGGTGTCTGCGCACCCGTGACCTCTGGATCCTTGGCACGTGACCCTGTGACCCCTGCGCTGTGACCCCGCTGACCCCTGAGAAATGACCCGTTGAGTAGAGAATGAAACACGCTGGGCTCCTGCGCGTTTTCTTGCAAATGTGTTGATTGCTTGTTGTGTGCGCGTTGAAAAATGAGAAACTGCCCCAAAACATTGCTGAGAAACTTGTGTGTAAACTTCCCAGCCAGACATCATGATAACTTCAGACGTAACGAGTTGATGTCTTTTGAGGAAAATCGCAGGTGACAGCTCAACATTCAGACACGTGTTACCCATTTGGAAGTGCCGTGTTAAATTTCCTCGGTAAAGTCCCTTTGCACTCTGGACGCGTTCTGTGATGCGTCCATTCTACACACCAACAGATGCGTCAGAAATTTGACTTCTGCAGGGCCGCAACGAAAGAGCCAGGAACGCCGCTCCACAATTTTTCAAGTGCACGAACTTGAATGCAGTCCCAGTGCACGCAACGCAAAACTTGCATTGAACTTTTGAGGCCTTGCTCACACCAGATGCGTGCCAGTTCAAGTCCCTGGATATGTTAAGAGCACTGTGCCATCGCTTGCGACGCATCGCCCGCCGCTGCATGGACCCCATCCCAAGACCCATCCAGTGTGAACCAGGCCTGAGTTTGGCCGCCTTGCACAAAACCCACTTGAGAAACTTGTGCGTGAAGCTTCATCCAAATCAGATCCTCGCCTCGTGTCCATTTGGCCCAGGTGTGCATTTTATGGCCATTACCGATTGATGAGAGGAGGGCCACGTGCGTGAGGAGAGAGTCGCATTGTTGGAAGGTGCTGAACAGTTGTCCTTTTATCGCCTGTGCACGTGTGGCGCATGAAAAGCTTGTTGTTCGGGGCTAATTTCACAGTGTGTGCGTCACGCATTGCGTCGCTCCAAGACTGGAATCACGTTTGACGTGCATGCGGTGTATTTCTGTGCACGTCATCATTGGTGCTGTATTACACTGGGTGGCGCCGTCTTGCAATTCATGAAATGGGTGTTGCATGACCATCGCTGGCCCAACGTCCATTCGCAGCACCTGTTGACTAACCCAACACGATGCGTCCAGTCGACGCAGTGTCCGTGGATTGTCTTGTGGAGACGCAACGCACGACGCATCCCACGTGCACGTGACCCGAGAGGCGATGGGACCATCGCGTGACGGAGGACCAGGGCGCGAGGCGCGTGCGTGTCCGCAGAGTAAAGTCGAGAGACCCACCGGGCGACCCTGATGGGGACCACAGGTGGGATTGTGACCCCGGGGTGGGCTACAGGTGGGCGGGGTCAGGCCAAGACAGGTGGGATTTATGTGTGTGGTCAGAGGGTGTAGTGTGTGTGTGTGTGCAAGGGTATGTGTGCAAGGCGACTGGCCATGACAAGTTGGAGCCATTGGGTGAGGCAAAGGGGAAGTGTGTGTGCGTGTGTGTGTAGTGTGAGTGAATGTATGTGACGGACCAGGGCACGATAGGTTGGAGCCAAAGGACAAAGCTCTCTCTCTCTCTCTCTCTCTCTCTCTCTCTCTCTCTCTCTCTCTCTCTCTCTCTATTCTCTCTCTCTGTGTGTGTGTGTGTGTGTGTGTGTGTGTGTGTGTCTGTACTACTGAGAGTGTGA
>JAAUXT010055487.1_pt1 | contig 57064 bp, 56 predicted proteins | sample 7278171 | NCBI WGS metagenome assembly JAAUXT01 (sample SAMN14350112, study PRJNA611818) | marine sediment metagenome | isolation source: surface marine sediment (1.8m) | place: French Polynesia: Moorea | collected 2018-08
TGTCTTCTCTGCACTGAGGTTAATTGCTGTACAAAATCAATAGCCAACTGTGGAATACAAGAACTTTTTAGACTACAAATTTGATGATTTTAATTATCATTTGATCAAGGTATTTAGTCCAGATGTGAAGATCATGATGCAAAGTACTTGCAGCCTTATTTTTGTTTAATTTTGCTGAACTGTTTTGAAATGACGAAGGGATGAACCGGACTTTGTGGATCTCCCTCGTAACTTTACAGAGCACACATCACAATCACGACAAGGATTTCAACAATACGTCCAGGTGGAGAAATAGCCAGAATACCATTTCAAAGAACATCAGTCTTCCTGAGCATTTTTCTCTGTTCTGTGCAAGCAGAAAGCCAATACAGTACCAATGCTCGTATTTCCAATGTCGAAGAATAATTTTGTTCTGTTTGGTTGAGGACTTCTTTTGGCTGCACCTTCTCACTGCCCACGATTGCCACAACAATGAAGATCTTACTTTTACGTGTCAAAACAAAAGCAGCACAATTTGTCCCTCAACAAATCAGGCTCTTGTATTCAGTTGGATTCTGAACACGTCAACTGCTCTTGAGCCTTGTGGCGTTTGCAGTGGTGTCTGCAGCACAGGAATCCGTTGTAACCAAACCATGCAGCGTACCGGTAGTTATTTTCGCGAGAGACAGAGTTGCATGGTGCGGTGCAGGATGAAATGTGCACACGTACTCGAAAACACGAATTTTAATGAAGTCCTTGTGCATTCCTTCTTTGTAGACTTGCTGATAGACATGCTCGGAGTGCTCGCCAGTTACAGTATCACTGTAAAAGAACTGAAGCTGCTCTTTACGCTTCTGAAGGGAGTGGAAAACAAATGGGTATGTTCCTCACATGTCGCGTGTTTTGCTTGGTCTCAAACAGCGGTTTTGTGCTGTGAATAAACTGTGTATCACCAGAAACAGTCGAGATCAGATCTGGGAGCATTCATGATTTGTGACCGACGTTAGACGTTGCAGGTGGAAACAAAGTGATAATTCCACTGACAAAAGAAACAAAAGATACTGAATTTGTGCGATTGTGTGATTGTTTTAGAAACATGAGTTTCCACGTACAATGAGTGAGATTCCAAAGCGAAATCATTGTGAGTCTTTCGTAGAAAATCAATGTTTGGGGGCACGTTATAAGCAATCCTAAAAACCTTGCATCAAGCTTGATGAACCACCATTCTGCAGTTTACTTTTGTATTTGTAGCCGCGACAGTCAGTGAAACTGCTGCAGGTCTTGAGGCAAATGCCGCAGCGTCACGGACCTGACGAATTCTTCAGCTTCACCGGCAAAAAAGGCGCCGTGAGTCTTTCTGAAACCATACATTGCAATGAAGGCTCAGTGTTGCTTCGATTCTCAAGGCTGACGCTGGCGATTTGCGGAACAAATTCGGTGTTGACAAAAGATCTCCTACCGGTTGATCCTTTCAGGGAATCAGCTTGCCGCCGATCAAGATGTGGCCGTATCAGAACGGGTGGACGTTCCATTGCTGGCTGAGGGTGGACCCCGTCACGGGCGTGATGGTTGAGAGAGAGAAACCCTACCTCTACAGGTGAGTGCAGTTGGACCACAAAACCGTGACCTCAGAGGTTTTTGTCTTTTGTTTCTTGTGCTCTGACTGCTTTACGTAGTTGTGAACGTTTGACTTGGCTTGTGATCCAAGGGGCTGGGTTCTACCATCACAACTCGAAGAGATGCAGCAAATGAACAAGCCTTGATTTACACTGGAAAAGCACTGCTGGCCCTTGAAAGACGTGCACAGCATTTATGGCATTGCTTTTCGGCGATTCTTTTATTTTCTGAAAGCTTGGGGACATAAAGAAACAAAAACCATTGGAAATGGCCGTGTCAAACTCAGGCTGAAAGCATGGCGACTCCAAATGGCTTGAAATCAATAGAATGGGTCGTGGACGCGCTGTTCAAAGTGCCAAGTGCTTCAGATGGCCGCAGATGCTCAGACGGTTTCAGGGTTCATGTCGCATTTCTGAAAATACGCGGTCCTACAAATGAACATTTGCCTATCTTCAGAAGAAAATGTTTGGTTGTGATATCGCAAAGTTGAACTGGAAACAAGAAACCTTTCTGCTTGTCCCAATTGTGCGATGAAGAAACACAGCTGCACACACACAAACAAGTGTCCTGCGGGAAGTTATGTCTTGTCAACACAAATGAACCTCTCGTGTCTAATTCCGAGCTCAAGTAACCAATTAGATTAGGAGCTTGTTCAGGCTCAATAGCGTTCTGCGTGGATAATTGGAGCTGCTTCCACAGAACATCGCTGCTTTGCTGCCGTTGTGGCTTCTCATCTGAGTCATCCATTGTGATCAAAGATTCCAAATTTCTCTTCTTCGGGGCAATCCACATGTCGGCCCCACCTGGTCGTCCGAACTTTTTCAACCCGCTGAGTTTTGCGTGAAATGAGGCATTTCTCAATTTGTAATGTTGGTTCCACCTGGTTCGTTGCGATAGTTTGTTTCCAGACCAGTAAAAAGAGGTTTCAAAGCTCTAACGGTGTGAATTGTGTGAACAATGCGCTCGTGTCATGGAACTGAACTGACTGATTTGCTGACTGATCTCCTTGTTACAGCTTTCGGACGTCCAAAAGCATTGGTTATTCGGCTCACTTTGTCGGCGGCAATCTCGTGCTCACATCGATGAAGGTGAAGGGCAAAGGTTTCCAGCACTGTGTCAAATACGACTTCGTGCCAAGAAAGGTAAAGAGAAGATGAAGATCCCAGAACTTTTTGTCTCTTGCCCGCAGAATCGGTTGCAATGTTTTGGTACCAAGTCGGTGTCTGCAAAACATCACATCATTACCCGGTATCCCCGTGGCCAGACTTGTGAGAAGAGAGCTCTCGGATGTTGCTGTTTTTGGCAGCAATTGAACTTCAGGGATTCAATGAGATTCTGGACGCAGATCTCAGCAAGGGAGGAGAGTGTTTGTCGTGAAGAGTTTTCTTTTGATTTTGTTGTTTGGTTTGTATTCAGTGGTACATGATCACAATCGTGCACATCTACAACCGGTGGAGCAAGAGCGAGATCCGCTGTTACGTGGACGGGCAGCAGGTCTCCACCACCGAGATGACTTGGCTCGTCAGCACTTCAGACGTAAGTGCACCTGGCTCCACACTGATGAACAAGTACTGCGGTCGCAAGTGACGCACTTTCTGGGGGACGTTTTCCAATCAGCTATGTTTGTTCACTTTTCCATTCGTTCCGCGCTGCAAAGCACCATGTACATGTCAAGACTACCGGTACTTGCCCGACAAGAACAGACACTTCAGTCGGTATTGCACTGTTTGCAGCCGTTCGACAAATGCTACATTGGTGCTAGCAGCGACATGGAGGTGGATACGATGTACTGCGGGCAGATGTCGTCCCTGTACGTCTTCAGCGAGGCGCTCAGCCAGGCACAGATCGGAGCCATGTTCCAGCTGGGGCCTGGATACAAGGTGACCAGCCGCGCGCGTGTGTGTGTGTGCGTGCTTGTGTGTGTGTGTGTGTGTGTGTGTGTGTGTGTGTAATGTGCCAACGTGCAGAGCATACCTGAGGCAAATTTTAATGGCTCAATGTTCCAGGGTCCACTCAATTTGCCCTCTCCGTCGAGTATCCATGTGTCCACCCAAACTCATCTCCAAACATCACGACAATGACATTCTGTGATGTACAGCACGAGGCAAAACTTGCCAACAACTATTTACATTGGTTTCCTGCTTTGTAACTCACTTTGTGATGTGCTTCTGAACGTGTGGTTCATTATGTTTCCAGAGTCAGTTTCGCTTCGAAAACGAGAGCAATATCCTGATGAGCGAACAAACAAAAAAGGTAAATTTCCGGTCTCCTGCCTTCCACAAAGTTGTCTGTGTCGTGTGGCAAAAATATTGCACATTCATAACGATGAGTTCTTTTGTCTTTCGTCCCGTGTCCGCTGAGGGGATAATTGCATCGGCGCAGTCTGCCTAACGAAATTACGTCCGCTCCGTTTCAGACTCTGTACGACGGACGCTTGACGAGCACAATCATGTTGATGTACACGCCGGTGGCCTGTGATAGTCAGCTCTGCCTGGAGTCCTCTCCCAAGGGAAACACTTCGTATTTTGTACATACACCTCACGCGCTCATGTTACAGGTCAGTGTCACACAACCGCGTTGTAACGATGAGAACGTCTGTGGACCTGATGTGCTTTCTGCAATTTTATCAACTCTTAACGGTGGTTTTTGCTGTTGCAGGATGTCAAAGCAGTCGTTACACATTCCATACACAGTACGTTACATTCCATCGGAGGTATTCAGGTCTGTACAATGTTCCACGAACTTCATTCGGTTGGACACCCGATGTGTATGTGCAGGTGGAACGGCTGATTGAAATTTATGTGTTTGTGTCAACAGGTGCTTTTCCCCCTCTTTGGTCAGTTGGACTACATTCAAGAAGGAACTGATCAAGTTGACTACACAATTTGGTGAGAATGGACAACTTTGTCCAGAATGTGGTGAATTTATGATTGCACAGTGGAGACAGTTTCGGTGTTCCAAATGAGTGTTCTTTCTCGCTTCAGCTCGTCACTAATGAGTTTGATCTGTGATCTGCTGGAGAGCTCGGTGAACATTCAGCAGCAGCTGATTCAGAACAAGGGGTTCCTCGTCATCAGCTACCTCCTCGAGAAAGTGAGTTCTGCTCGTCTTTTCTTCTTTCTGTTGCACAAAAACAGCAGGAACGAAGGAAAGAGAGTGTGTTGTTCAGCTGTTGTGCTGTTGTTCGCACAAGCGTTTTGTGAAGCACAGCGCATTGGATTCCAACAAGAAGTGAAGATGTGCAAAGCATTGTCGTACATGCATGCTCTTCAACATTCAGGCATCTGCATGGAGAAACGGTTTCTTGATAAAGGTAGTGAAGGAAAAGGTACCGATCATGGGTTTAGCATTCGTGTTGACATTGGTTGTAGTTCTCGATTGCGGTGTGGTCTCTCCTCATCAACGCTCTCCATGACACGCAGTCCCCCTTTGCCTCCCTCGACAAAATTTTTCAGACTGTAAGATGTTGAGTAAACTGGTCGTAGCAGATTTCTGGTGGAATCGTTCTGTAAGCTGAGGACAAGGGTCAATGATGGCGATTTGGGCATTGGATTCGTGGCGGAAATCCCCCTCCCCCAAGAAAAACAATAACAAAAAGGAGGAACAATTAAAACGCTTTCACTGAGAAAATAGTTCCCGAAACTAGGAAGAGTGATTACTCAACATTTGCGTGTTGCAGTCTTCGCGGGAACACGTCACTGAAGAAGTGTTGGAATGTTTCCTCAAACTGACCAAGTACCTAGTCAACCTACCAAACGGTGGACCGATGCTGAAGCACCTCTTCGACCACATTCTCTTCAACCCTGCTCTCTGGATTTACACCCCAGTGAAGGTATGTCTCTGTCACGAGAAGATGGTTCGTGGAAGGAGGTCACAATCAAGAATAACAGATTGTTCGCAAGTGTGATTCGCACCTTACGACGGTGGCTCTGTTCATTTGCCACCACCTGGTGGTGTTACAGGTTCAGACTCAGTTGTACACGTACCTCGCCACGGAGTTCATCAACGACGCGCAGATCTACAACAACATCCGGCGCGTGTCGTCCGTGCTGCAGACGATGCACACACTCAAGTACTACTACTGGGTCACCAACCCGCAGGACCGCTCCGGCATCATCCCCAAGGGCGTCGGTACGGGTAAACGTGATACTTGTGTGAACACAAAATGACACGAGCACTTCTGAAGTACAAGTAACAATTTGTGCGTTTGCCACAAGGCGCGTGAGTACCTGTTGGAGTTCTGCAGGAACCGGTTATAATGTTGCTCTTTGCCTTCCAGACGGCCCGCGGCCCGGTAAGGACGAGGTGATGGAGATTCGGAAGCAGATGCTGCATTACGTGAAATGCCTCATCCTCAAGGGGCAGGGCATCCACGAGGATGAGCTGCAGTCCATCCTCAACTATCTCACCACCGTCCACGAGGCAAGTTCGTGGGCGCGCGTGTCACTGCCGAGCCACTCCCCCCCCCCCCCCGATTCTTTTTCAGTGGCAAAGGATGCATGTGGTCTGGCCTTCAACGATTGAGTCCCCAAGTTTTCCGAGGGTCACGTTGTTGGGGGTTTTTGGTTTCTGTGATGTGACAAGTTCAGATATCGTTGACAGGACGACAACCTGCTGGACGTGTTGGAGCTGCTCGTGAACCTAATGGCGGAGCACCCGTCCTCCATGGTGCCCGCGTCCGACCGCAAACACGCCGTCAGGTGAGCGCGCACCACGTCAGCCCCGTCGTTTCCCGCTGATGATTTTGTGTTTCGGCCTGACATGCAACTGGATTCCGCAAACAACTGGGTGCTTGTTGTTGCAGAACGATATTCAAACTGATGGCGTCGGCAAAAGAAGTCGTGCGAATCAAGTCTCTGAAACTTCTGGGCTACTTCTTGATGAGAAGCACGCACAAGTGAGTGATTTTTGTTCTTTGTTGCATGTATCTCTACGCTTAATTGTCGCTTTTATGCCAGATTTGGAAAACTTGGGTTGACAGCACAGTCACAAGAAAAAAAGACTTGTGAACGCTTTTAGTTGTTCAAAATCTGTGTTTTTGCATCTACTTGTGCACTCACTAGAGATGTTGAGTCTGGAAACTCTTTGTCTTTGGTGGATGACAGGTAAAATTCACATGAATTGAATGTGTTTATTCCTGAAGTCTTCATTTTCATGGCTGTCTTCACCAATACGTGTACATCCGTGCTTATGAGGCTGCAAGTGTTGCTGCACACGTTCTCTTAATTCTCTTTCACTTGGCGTAGAGTAGCAAACAAGCAATGTCTCCTGCCACCTGTGACGGAAATTAGTGCCATGGCCACGGAAATTGTGTTGTGACTTTGCAGGCGCAAGCACGATGCCATGACGCCGTACAATCTTTTCTCGCTGCTCGTCGAGCGACTCATGTTAAACTCGGACAAACTGACGATGGCCACGTACAACGTTCTCTTCGAGGTGACGTTTTCGCGACTTTCTTTCACGTCATTGTTCAGTCGAACTGTTTTTGGCAGAAAACATGCAAAAGGCAAAATAAGAACAAAGAATGGTGGGAGCAATCCAAGGAATTTGTCTCTTTGTTGAGCTCGAAAGTGAAATGTTTCGACCTTGCGAAACTGACACGTGCGCATGTTGACGTTCAGATCCTGACGGAGCGCATGGCGCACGACATCATCTCTGAGGCGCATCCGGAGCCAGACACGTCCTTCCGACTGGAGAACCCGCGTAAGTTCGTCTTCTCATAGGAAAACGGGAAATGGAAATTTGTTTTTGTCACGGAGTGTTGTCTGTTCCCCAAAATTGAATCGCTATGGTTTCTTGTTTTCGAACTTGGACACAAATGGACAATTTCTGTCGTTCCGTGGGGTACAAGAATCAAATCAGAAAATTTTGCGTCAGAACTGAATGTACCGGGTACGTCTGTTGATTGAGGCGAGGCTGAAAAGATCAACCACGTTTTGTTCGTAGTCGTGCTGAAAGTGGTCGCCGTCTTGATACGTCAGTCACGGCAGACGAGTGATCTGCTGGAAGTGAAGAAACTCTTCCTGTCCGACCTCACCAAGCTGTGCAACAGCAACAGAGAAAACCGAAGGTGGGTTCTTTTCCTTCTCGTCTTTGTGATAACCCGTGCATTGTGACGCCCTGTGGCAAATTGAACAGCACCAGACGCCGAATTCAGGCCGTCGCTGACTGACCTGTGGCAATGTTTGTTCGACGCGGGTTTTGCCGTGTTCACAGTATCAGAGTGAACGGTTGGTCAGCAGTGACACTGCGCAGTCGGATTAACGCAAGTCTGTTGTGTTTCCTCTGCAGGACGGTGCTGCAGATGTCTGTGTGGCAGGACTGGCTCTTCTCGATGGCGTACATCTACCCGCGCGGCGACGAGGAGAAGAAGATCACCGAGATGGTGATGTCGCTCTTCAGAATGCTGCTGCATCACGCCATGAAGTACGAGTACGGCGGCTGGAGGGTTTGGATCGATACGCTCGCCATCCTTCACTCCAAGGTGCGAGAAGCCGTGGTCTTGGTGGTACACGAGCCGCTTTCCTGGCCACATCAAGCCTTGTTGACCGACGTTCCTTGGAACATCGAATGTTGCTGTTGCAGGTTTCTTACGAGGACTTCAAGATCCACATGTCGCAGATGTACCAGAACTACGAGCGACAGCGCGTCGACAACATCTCGGATCCCGACGTCAGGAAAGCAGCGCCAATCAGCACCATTTCCGGTGAGCAATTCGTGGTTGTTTTGGCCTCGCACGGTGCCTGGGTTGATGTATTGTGAAGCATTTATCGACATGATCAAGCAAAAGAAAGTTTGACGTGTGTTTCTTTTGATTTCAGGCATATCCGAAGATGGAGACAACGCGTCTGGTGCGGCGCGCGACAGCACCGTCAAAATCACGGAGGTCAAGGACACCAGCGACATGTCGACGCAGTCGGACAAACTGCCACCAGAGGGCCCCAGCGACGACGCTTCCGGTGCGCTTACTGTTCAGTCAGAGACGCGTGACACGAACTCTTCGCACACGAATTCCACTGATTCCAGCAGTGATGATGCTGACAGTGCCAGTAGCAACTCGTCTAGTGGTAGTGAGGAGCAAGTAGATGCGCACAGTGAGGAGGCCAACATAGAAGTGGTGGCGTTCGTTGACTATGTGGTCGCCGAGGCTGTTCGAATAGTGGAAGCGAGGCACAACCGTCCGTCGCACGAGAACGGTGCACAGAACGGTGAATATGGAGTCGGAGTGTCCGTAGACGTGTGTTTGTTGCTTCTCTTCATTGAACACCACTTTCGCTCTCTCACGTCACGCACGTTGAAGAATCGACGCAGCTGACAGATATGCTCAGATGCTCTCAATGTCAACAAGACTTCACTCTGCTATTTTTGAGTGGTCTTCATGATCATTGTGGGCACGTGTGTTTCACACAAAAGTTGGTTTGTTGCACTCGCAGCTTTTCACACGTGTTCGTGCTGCTTGACTTGTGTGCAAGTTCGGCTCTTCAGACCTGGGGGTTGTCTGCTGAATCGAGAGATCAGCTCTTGAAATCGAACGTCAGTTTGACTATAACGCTGAAAGAATGTATTTTTCCTGCGCTTCTTCGCCTCAATCAAAGTTGTGGGCTCCTTTGTGGCGCTTTTCAAATCGGGACCGTGTGTTATTCCATTTGCGACACTTCTGCAGGAGAGGCGAAGCCTGTGGAGAATGGGCCTGCGGAGGCGGGTGCTGACGACGAAGACGAGGCGTCGGGGGCTGCGGCGCCGCGGCGGATCAGCCCGTCGGAGCCGGCGAGCAGCGCAGAGGCGCGCGCCGAGGAGCACGAGGCGGAGGTGACGGGCGTCCGCAGCACCGCCACAGACACAGGTACCGCGTCTGTTGAAGTGGAGCAGTACGAAAAACAAACTTTCATTTTGTTACGATCTCGGTCCACGCGTAAATGCACCAACATAGCCGTACTTCGGTTGAAAGTTATCCCACGCAAGAATATGAAACAGGTACTGCACCAAATACTGCATTGGTTTCCAATCCCACTGATAGAATTTTTGAAGATGGGTAATTTTGTCACAGGAGAACCCGTAGCTAACGGCACGTCGGGCCAGCGCCCGGACAAGGTGGCCTTCTCGAAGCAGACGTCGACTCCGAGTCGTCACATCTTCAGCCCAGGGCCGCGCGCGCCGCCGTTCCGCATCCCCGAGTTCCGCTGGTCGTACCTGCACCAGAAGCTGCTCAGCGACCTGCTCTTCTCTCTCGAACAGGACATTCAAGTATGGAAAACGTGAGTATGATCGCCTTCGGGTTGACGTCAGTGTGCGAAGTTGGTCATGAATGCGTCCTGCGATATGGTGACAAAAACAGGTGACCCGTCTATGTGAGATGGACGGCTTCGTCCGTGAACAAAACATCTGTTGATAGTGAAGTAACTTGTGTTCGTAGGCACAGCACCAAGACAGTGATCGACTTCGTGAACGCCTCAGAGAATCACGTGTTCGTCGTCAACGTGACGCACATGATTTCTCAACTCGCCGACAATCTGGTGACGGCGTGCGGAGGACTCCTGCCGCTGCTCGCCGCCGCAACGTCGCCCAATGTACGTCTCGTGTCGTGTGTGAATGCGCTTAAGAGAAGTTTTCAAAATTTTGGTCTTTGTCGAAAGTCAGGAAACGGAGAAAACTTGTTTCTATTTACGTGTCGTTTGTTGCGTTTGTTGTTGGTATTTGTTTCTCCTTCCACACGTGTGTCGCACGTCTGTTCTGAATGAAGACACCTTTCTTCCATTTTGCCGCGCGGCTCGGCACGGGAAAGAACTGAGATTTTTCGCTGTTTGCAGGGCGAGGTGGAGATGTTGGAGCCGAACCAGGGTTTGTCGATCGAGCAGGCGGTGTCTTTCCTGCAGCGCCTCATGAACATGACGGATATCCTGGTCTTTGCGAGCAGCATAAACTTTGGAGAGCTCGAGCAGGAGAAGAACATGTCGAGCGGCGGGATCCTCCGCCAGTGCCTCCGACTAGGTTCGTGCTCACTGGGCCGATACGGACATTTTCACCTTCAAGCTTTGGCGCCACCTAGTTGGCGTGACAATAACCCAGTTTTCCCGCGCTCATTTATCTCCACTGTGTTGGTGATAAAAGTGGGAGAACTTGATCAGGCGACGCCTCATGTGAGCGTGTGTGGTTGCAGTGTGCACGTGCGCGGTGCGGAACTGCCTCGAGTGTCGCGTGCGCAAAGGCGCGCAGTTCGGGACGCCGCAGCGCAGCGCCTCCATCTCGAGCGACACGAACGGGAAGACGAACCCGGTGCAGGCGCTCATCGCCGGCGCGCAGCCCTCGTCTAAGGTAGCTAAGCTGGATGTAAGTGCACTAGAGGCTTGGTTTCTTTTCCGTTATTTGCGCCATTTCTTCTTGGGAGGTGCTGCTTGTGTTGGGTATTTGTTTGAGAAGACACGCAAGTATTAAAATTTGATTTGTAACATTTCTGTTCTGTTGCTGCGAGTAGACTGCGTGGATCGGGAAAAAGTTTTGTTCATACGCCTTGGTGTGAAATGAGTTTGGGTGCATTGAAGTGGTGCGAGGATTGTTGGTGGTTGTTGGGAGCCAAGACCCGCGTCGAAACACCCTGACAATACAGCATCTCGCTTTATGTTCAGAACATCGTGGAGAACCTGGGCGGACAGAACGCGAGCATCAAGGATCCCGAAAAGCTGCTGCAGGACATGGACATCAACCGCCTGCGCGCCGTCGTCTACAGGGATGTGGTGCGTGTTTGATTCCCGCGTTTTCTGGCCAAAAACTTGGGCTGTTGTCAGAAACCAGCAGAGAATGTTGAATTTACAAGTTCACGGGGCTTGTGTCGAATTCTCGCCGTTGTTGTCGAAACTCACCAAAGGAAGCGGATGTGCTCAGCGCCAGTGCACGTGTGTTGCAGGAGGAAACGAAGCAGGCGCAGTTTCTATCGCTCGCCATCGTGTATTTCGTGTCGGTGCTGATGGTGTCCAAGTACCGCGACATCCTCGAGCCGCCCAAGCAGGGCGCGAGCGTCCCGGGAACGCCGGCGCGGCAACACAGCACGTCGTCCACACCCTCCACGCGCAGAAATGACACCAAGAGCGGTACGTGCCATCTGTGTGTGGCCAGTGGGGCAGTTCCGGCCTTGCAAACTCGCCAGACCTAGTTTCGGTAACTTGTATTTTGACAAGTGGAAAAACTAACATTGTTGGTTCTTTGACAACAAATGCTCACCAACTCTGACAAGACTTTTTGCTTTGGGAGCTGGTGAAGTTTTTCGGGAATTTGTCAGTTTGAACAAGCTAATTTCAATTTTGTGTGCAGCTATTCTAACCAAAGCTTCTCACAGTAAGGGCGTGGATTCTGATTGTTTCAGAACTCGCCCTTAAGTCTCCAATTAAGCCGAGCAAGGAGTTACTGAGTGCTAGTGACGATGGTGGTGGTATACTTGCCTCAATGGTCTCGCATCATTCTGAACTGTACAGCAATGCAGGTAGCTGCGTTCACACAACCTGCATGTATTTGTGTACAGTTTTAGACCTGATGTGTCTCGGGTGCTGAGCAACAACTCTGAAAACAAATCGCGTCAGAATTCATGCACTCTCGCCCAACTAAGAGGACTGAATGTCCAGTTGACGACTTTTCCGTTCTCCCTGTGCTTTGTGTGACTTGCACACGCTGGTTCTCCCGCACATCGGAACCCTGCACTTACTGTCGTCTTTCGTACTTGTGACCCACCACATGTTGCTGTGTGGTGCTTGACACAAATTCAAAAGTTTTTGTGCGTTGAGGTCTGTGTTGTGAGGCACCCGTGGATTACGAAAAAAAGAATATCACTCTGGTGTACAAGTCCATTCGACGACCAGTCTTCGACGTGAACATTCTTCTTCTTGGTGAAAAGCGCACAACTGACTCTTCAAACTACGTAGCTTAGCAACGACCCTTGGCTTGGCTTGGCTGCACTTGAACTGAACAAGCTGAAAACATGTAGCCGCACAGCAAATGTCGTAACTTCTCAACATACACGGCTAAGTTTTCAGGTTTTGCAGGAAACGAACGAGGGCTTTACAATTCGGAAAATAAATACCTCAGTGATGCTAAAACATGACAAACAGTGTTTGCATTTTCAGTCTCTTGAAAAGTGTGAATTTGTGGTGGAGAAGATTTGATTTGTTTTTCGTTTGCTCGGGTGGTGCGGACAGATGGAAGCCTCAATCTGCCCTCTTTGATCGCGACGTGTTTGTTGCAGCTTCCGACTCTGCGTCCGACTCGGCGAGCACGAGTCACGACACGAAGCCGGAAGAGGCCAAGCCGGACGACAGCAAGTCGACGGCGTCTGCGGAGGCGAATCCGACGGCGGCGACACCATCGCCGGCGGCGGCCGCTGTGCAGGTCGTCGAGGGCGTCACGAAGGACGAGACCGGTGCGTGTGAAGTGCGAACAATCCCGTTCCGTTCATGCTTGCGGGGCGGTTCTTTTTTCGACTCGTTGCGGCTGACACAGCAGTTCTTGACGTTGGTTTGCTCGGTGCGTGTTGGTCAAAGTCTGAAAGTGACTTCTGGTCTGTTTCACAGCGATGGCGCATCGTGTCGGATTGTGAGAGCGACTCCGCGTGTTTTGCAGCACCGTCTCCTTTGGCTGACAACAGAAAAGGACCTGATTAATTGTCGAATCGTTTCTTTCCATATTGCAGACACGGACAAAGCAGAAACAAAAGAAGAGAAGGAAGAACAGGAGAAAGATGTCAAAGCCGAAACGAAGGAAGAAGAGGAAAAGAAAACAGAGGACGAAGGAAAAGCTGACGAAGCGGCTGACTCTGCAGAAGAACACAAATCAGCGGAGGAAGAAACGAAAGACGCTGCACAGAGCGAAGATGAGCCAGTTGAAAATGGGGAAGTCGAAGAGAATGAAGAAAAGGCTGAAGCTGAGGCTGTGGAGAGCGACAGAAAAGAGACAGAAAATGAGAGCAAGAAGGATGTGGACGATGAAGAAAAGACTGAAGAAACTGACAATGACAAAACTGAAGAAGATAGTGCTGAGTTGAACGTAGAGAAGGGTGAAAGCGCCGACAAAGAAGAAAAGGCGGAAGCAGAAGTGAAAACTGATGAAGAAACCAAAGTGAAGGAGGAAGATGCATCCAAGGAAGAGGTGAAGCTTGAGGACGTCAGCTTGGAAGAAACCAAACCTGACGAGAAAGAAACCAGCGGAGAAGCAGCAACGAAAGAACCGGAATCTGTGAAAGAACCAGAGCCCAAGAGGGAAGAATCAGAGGAGGACGAGAGAGGCTCAGGTGGGTACGACTGAGTGTCAAAAAAGAAACGGGAAAGTGTGCGCGTATGTTGGACTTAAAAAATGAAATCTCGAAAGATACGTATCACCTGACCCACATGCGCGTGACGACATCCGGCAAACACGCGCAATGTTTACCAATGGTGTTGCAGGAGACGGAAGCAACGCGCCGATCTCATCCATCTCGGTGGCGCCGCCCCGCGACGAGAAGAGCGACGCGCCGGACGCCGCCGCCGCCGCCAACAAACTGGAGAACACGACAACGAGTATCCCACAGCCAATTGCATTGCCCACCGACATATCCAGGTCACAAAAGAGTTCTGCAATTTTGACCTCTTCCTGGACTGAAAATGAAAGTTGTTGGCATTGTTGACAAATGTTTTTGTTTTCAGGGAAGACCAGGGTTCTCTGACGGAGAGGCTTGAAAGAGCTTTGGGATCAGTCGCGCCCCTGTTGAGAGAGATCTTCGTCGACTTTGCACCTTTCTTGTCAAAAACACTTCTTGGATCTCACGGACAGGAATTGCTCATCGGAGGTAGGTGGTAGAATGCCGCAATGAGCAGGAACAAGCTGGAGGTTGATGTGAAGGAAACGAGTTCGGGATTTGCTGAAAAATCTGTACCTCAGCAAAGGCGTCGCGGATATTGCAAAAGACAGCACTTCAACAACTTGCAATTTTACAGGTCTTGTGACTCTGAAGCAGAGCACCTCGGTGGTGGAGCTGGTCATGTTGCTGTGTTCTCAAGAATGGCAGAACTCGCTGCAGAAACACGCCGGACTGGCTTTCATTGAACTGGTCAACGAAGGAAGGTGCGAACACGAAAGAGTCCCAGACGGGTCACAAATCTACAAGTCGTGAATTCTGAAGTCGACATCGCAAGTCGGCCCTTTTCGTGAATGATGTTGATGGCTTCACTGAAGACAGCACAAGGATACGCACGTCTGCTCAGTAGGTGGACACAATGAAAAGTTGCAAAAATTCCAACATTTCTTCCTTTATTGTTCAGGTTGCTATCGCACGCGACTCGAGACCACATCGTGCGCGTGGCGAATGAGGCGGAGTTCATCCTGAATCGGATGCGCGCTGACGACGTCCAGAAGCATGCAGAGTTCGAGGTACGATCGTGTGCAACCGCGTACATACAGGTTGTGAGGTGTTTTTGTGCTGCCAACAAACGTGTCGTCCTGGCATTTTGCTCCTCCGAAAGTGTTGAGCAAAGCAAGGAGCCGGGAAGTCTGAATTTCAACTGAAGCAGGTTTGAAGAGTTGTACAGCGCTTTTGAAAAGTTATATTCTTTGAGTTTTGACCGGAGAGATGCTTCTGGCTTCAGTCGCTGTCGGCGCAGACGATGGTGGAGCGACGCGACGAGGAGAAGCTCTGTGACCACCTCATCACATCCGCGCGGCGCCGCGACCACGTGATCGCGTCCAAACTGCGCGACAAGGTCGTCAACATCCTCACCAACCGACACGGACCCTGGGGCGAGTCCGCCGCGGAGTGAGTGACCTGCGCCGATGTGTTCGCCGTGTGTTTTAAAATCTGACAACCAGTTTGACCTGACCTGCTCAAGATGACAATGGTGCTCATGCACAAAATCTCGCTGTGTCGAGACCCCACAGCGTCTCTCGTAGAACCGATACTGAGATCGGCTTCTTTTGCAGAACGGCGAATGTGACGCACAGCGAGTACTGGAAGCTGGACAGCTGGGAGGACGACTCGCGGCGTCGGCGGCGCCTCGTCAAGAACCCGCACGGCTCGTGCCACCCGGACGCCACACTCCGCGCCGCCATAGAGCACGGTGCGTGCGCGTTGTCTTCAAACACTGGGTTTCTTTTGATGAAAAAAACATGAACGACGTGCCTCTTTCATTGTGTTGACCTTGAGACCAAGGTCAGAATCAGATCAAGGGAATGTTGGGGCGCTGAAAAATGTTCAAGTGACACTGCAAGCCTTGCTGTACAGCTCAGAGGAAAGTAAGATTGCGTGGTTTTGGTGTTACTCTCCCCAAAGCTCCAACGTGTATTCAAATGTGCACACACTTTTCGTGCGCAGGTGCGACCGAAGACGCGATCAACGCTGCGCGCGAGGCGTTCCATGCGCACGTCGCTGCCAACCAGAAGGGGCAGCAGCAGTCGCACGACACGTCCGAGGAGGATCTCTCCCAACTCGACGAGCGCGAGCTGGATGCAGAGTTCGCAGGTGAGATCAGCTGCACAACACTCGTTGAGGAGCGGTTCTGTCTGAAACGTACAGTGAAATTTGTGATGTACCCGAATTGTGTTGAGCCCCTTATGAGAGCACTAGTCACGGTTGTGATTTCAGTGCATGTTTGTTCAGCTGACAGAACAGTAGAGATCAGAAGTATCCAGAACTTACTCATCCCACAACAATGAAGAGTAGCAACAACCACCAGTTAGATTGTTAACCCTTGTTTCATTGCACGTATTGTCACAATCCGCGATGTTTCTCCGCCACAGCATGTGTGGAAGCAGTGTCCCCACTCAGGACCCAAGAACTTATTCAAACAGTGTCAGTTCAAATCGTCCTCGTCATTCCAAGATGAAGCACCCTGATGGAACAGTTCATTTGGCCCACAGTGTGTTTGATGTGCGTGTGACAAACTGGTGACAGGGCTTTGATATTTTTGCAGAAAAGGGTGTTGAAACTGTGGTGCAGGGAAAGAAAGAGACCAAAAACTCCAAAGGCAACTAACATTTTTGACTTTCACTCGAAATTGCCTCTCGTGCGTTGGCACAATCTGCGCAATTTTCACTGTGTGAACGAGCAACAGTGTGAAGTTTCCGCAATGTCTGCACACACTACAACCCCTGAGATGCTTCAGTGACATTGTCGTTGTGACTGCTAAGCTGGTAGAGTTAGTTCCTCCAGAAGGGTTTTTCAGCAATCTTGGTGTGAACCAGCAAGTGTCAGACCTGTTTTGTCAAGGCCTGTGCAATACGGTTTGAGTTGACAGTTGCTGAGACGAATTGCTGAAGATCCCTGAAGGTGTGTGTGATACGCCGATTGTTTGCGATTAGTTTTGCTGTGTTGTTCATTCTTGTACATCTTTCCCATTCTTTTCAGAGTCTGGATCAGAATATGATAACATGCATCCTATCCGACCTGACTACATCCGTCCTCCCCCCGCCCGTTTCTTCACAGATCCCCTGCGTCCTCTGCCATTTCCATGCATGGCCAACTTCGAGCAGTTCGTGCAGCAGCCCATCGCCCCGTCTCACTCACTCTGTTCTCCTCCCGGCACTAAATCTCGAGGCGGCTCTTGCCTCTCACCCCGGTCCCGTGCGGTGCGACTCTCCGCAGGGAGAAGCCCAGGCCACCAGTACATGACAGAACCCAGTTTCTACTATGTGGCCGGTCAGATCGTGTTTTGTTCAGTTGTGTTTCATTTTGTTCCTCTAACTGGACCCTGAGACCACCACACAGGTTGTTAGAATATGTCTGAAAACGTTTGGCAACTATCCAGAAAACAAAATATTGTTATCCAAATTTGGTGTTGTGAGAGCTGTGAAAAATGCGGTGTTGACATGTTATTCTGGTCGCTCATTGTTGTACAAGTCCAAGCAAAAAGTCTGTCTGATGGTCTCGAAACAATTCCTCACAAGACAAAAACCCAGCACTGTTGACTTTTTGTTTGTGCCAAAATTGTTTTCACGCCGTTTGAACGTATTTGCACACTGTTCAGATTCATCTTTGTACATTTTAGATTCGACTAACATGAGAGGTATTGATCTTCCACTCTAGTAAATCACCAGATAAGATGCCAGCCTCAGAGTCAATACGTTTTCTGACCAGTGATCCACTCGAGTGCACGCTTGAATCAAACTTACCCACGCACACTCTGTAGGAGACACCCTAAACGCAAATAGGAGCAATGAATTCCATTCGTACTAACGCGGAAGTTGACCGTGGTTCTTCCTATCGTGTTTCCCTGTTGACACCTGCCCGGTCAGCTTTGAGGCAGCACGGGTTGAGTACAGGTCGTGTTGATCAGGCGTTGGTGTCTGGAACTGCGACAGGATGTTCGCAGCGTGTGGAGCAGAAATTCTCTCTGTTACTTTCTTCCTTCCCTTTTCTGTGGAATGAGCTTCCTTGTGAGATTTGTGGGGTAGGACAAGGTACCTCAGTTCCGTTGTGTTGAATCGTACAAGTTTCACGTTTCCCGTTTTGAGAAGTCTTCGTGCGATTCAGATTCCACCACAAGTGGAGGCGGTCGATGGCGCTGACGCTTTCTGACGGCGCGCTGCGTGTTGCAGGTCCGGTGGCGGTGTCGACGCCGGCGAAGCTCGTGTCCCCGGGCTACGTCATCAACGGCACGATGTCGGTGACCAAGTCGGAGCTCTACTTCGAGATGGACGACGAGGACGACGACAACAAGCTGATCGACTCCAAGGTCAGTGAGACGTTCCTTGGTTTTGTTTCAGTTGCGGAGTGCTGGATGCCACAAACGTTGGTGGTGCAGTGTCACCGGTTCAGTTCCCACTGCCGGCGTGTCTGTCTTGTCTGCACACAACATTTTGAATTGGTTGTGCAATATAAGACTTGCATGATGTTGCGGTGGAGGACGCACAAAGACTTTTCAGAGATGGCAGCATCAGGATTCGAGACTTCAGCTATTTCTTGCAGGCGCCAGAGGTCCCACTTGTGCTGCCTGCGTTTGTCTATGTTGTGGTTTCTTCGATTCCAGCTCATTACGTATTAACAATGTGACAGGTTGGAGTGGTAAAAACAGATAAAAAATGCAACACAAACATGGTACATATTTTGAGCTAGAAACAGACACAACCCAATTGCGCACGTTGTCACCGGAATCGAAAAGTTTCTGTACACAGGTTGTCTTTTTCTGGGACTTTCATGGTGAGTATTTTGTGAAAAAATGTCCACAATGCAGCAGGTGCCCCTTAATTATTTTTTAAGCTGTGCTCGGGCTGAGTTCCTGTTCGATTGATCACGATGCCGCGTCCTTCAGCCCTTCAACCCTCTGACCGAAGTCCTTGGAAGTGTCCAACAATTGGATCCTTTTCAAGAAACCGAGGAACACAATACCTCTCAATTGGCGGAGAGTTGGATGTTTACAACAAACAGAACGAGCATTTGATACAGTCACAGTGTCTGTAAGTGCTGATTAAGATTGTCAGATGACAAAGAAGGGTCCTGGACCTCCAGATTCTCGACGTCTTGTGTAACCACATGCAGCCCCACATTCCCAGGCTTCTGCGCCACAACAGTGGATTATCGCACTCCAGTTGTTCTCGCCTGATTGAAAACACTCTTGCTCTTGACAATTTCGCTTCACTGTTGGACTTTCTGCAATCAGAAATCCGGAAAACGCCGCAGATTTAACGCACTGCAACCCAGTGACAACAAAGTCTTGTTTTCCCTGAAGTCACAGATCGACCATTTTAATTGTAAGGAAAGCGAAGAAACTGTACTTTCTTGCTTCACGACTGAATTCTTGAATTTTTGAACACGATGGATCCTGTGAGGTCTGGTTCCGACGGGAAAGTGCGTTGTGCTGACAAGTGTCCTTTGACAAAAGCAAACTTTTATGTGCCGCATGTCGCCAGTCAGAGTCTGTGGTTTGTTGTCAATGTCAAAGTGGAGAGCTGCGAAGTCGTAATGAGAGATCTGAGCTGCACACCACACTGCTCACAGGGAGCCAGGTTTGTTGAATCCGAGGTAGTGCCCAAATTTTTGAAGGGGTTTCGGTCGTCATTGTTGGGAGTCGACCAGAAAGTTCTTTTTCGAGGTTGGGAGTCGACGAAAAACGTTGTTCGCTAACCTCCGCACACGCAGACGCAAAATAGAATGTGCTAATAAAACTGTCAAAGAGTGCACAAGAGTGGTTAGTTGATGGACCAGCACTTCGTTCGAGTGTTTTGAAGCAAACTGGAAGTACCACCTCTTTCATGGTATTTGTGGACACTTCAGTGTGGATGATACCTCTTCTGTTTGTGTAAAAAGTTATCAAGTGGACAGCGGTATTGGCCTTGCACTCCTAAGACCACTTGTGTCCACTACGGGGGGAGAAAATCAGTCGCTTGCTGTTGAACATTCGCTTGTCAAGTGTTGGGCCTGTTGTTGCTCAAGTAAAGTGCTGCCATATTTCTAAACTTAATTGGGATCATATTGCTCCCAGCTTCCACAGAACTAGATACTAGAGCTGTTGTTGTTGGACTGCTGTGCAGAACCGGTCTGGCGAGTCCACTTAGATAAGGGGCACAGTTAACGAGCTGAAAATGTGTTCTTTTGTCAATGTTGTTCCATCTTGCCTTTTGTTGCCGTTTTCGTCTTCAGTATAGTTTCCCGTGTCTGCACTCGTGATCTTGCTCCGAGAACTGACGTGAGCGCTGGCCACTTTCTCACCGGACCGGGCGCGCTGACCGGTTCTCACGGTGTTAAAGGTTGAGTGTCCGTCCTCATGTCCATCCAGAGGTGAAAAGGTGTTCAGACCCGAGCAGACAAAGTGCTGATTTATTTTATCAGTGCTTCCGAGGCTGAAGTTGCACGTATCTTTCTCCTTCGTATCGTGGGGATTTCTTCGATTCAACGTTTACACCTTTTTGCCTCCAAAATATGAAAACCCACGTCCGTGATTCACTTGATATCATCAGTGAATATTTTATGATCAGAAGGAAATATGCTGCGGTCTGGTCGCGAGCCTTTGTAATGAAATGTTAGACCTAATTTATTGGCGAGGATGAGAATGCAGTGAGAGATATTGAGCCCGATGACTTTTACAGCATCGCCAACGTATCATTAGGCAGTCGGTTGAAGGACATGTTCTTTCAGGGTATTTGTCATTTATGGGAAAAATAGATCTGATCTGTTGTGAAGTTTGGGGCGTTTGGCGATTATACATCTTCACCCGGCTGGGATGTGACCCTGAGCGAGATTTCTCCGTTTGATGAGATTCGTGATTATCCTTCGCCCATAACTCTCCTCACAACCACATAACGGACACAAAGTAGACCGAAGACGTGGAAAATGAGGAATTCAGAAACCTCTGCACCTGGATCCAGATGATGGTGGCACCTTTGAGTGGAAGAGGCGGGCAGCTGAGGCAATGACGGCAATTGCTGCGGACACGCGCTGAAAGCAGGAGGGGTCGGCGTGCATCGCGACGGGGCGCGGGGAGGCGTCCCGCCCTTCCAACTTGACGCCGACCCGCTGCGCCCCCACGTCGGTGCCCCGGATGCCTCCACCCCGACCAGTAAACTGAAGCATTTTTGAGAATGAAACGTGAGCTGTTTCTCTGTTCTTCCGGGAGTCAACACAAGTTTTGTACAAAATGTTCCAGTTGTGCATTCAGCAAAAGTGGGCACCCGACAAAGTTGTGCAAGCTATATCGAAAGTATGAACCCTGATGATGTGGGAAAACTCGAGCGGCAGTTTGGTTGTGAGAATCCGAGCATGCCATGAAATGAGCGCTGGCGCCACGCGCTCGCTGCGCGGGGCATCTGGACTGGGTTACGTCGCGGGGACAGATTGAAGGCGAAGGGCGCACCGCGCTTTGTTCTGTCTCGTCCACTGGACATTGTGTTGACTTCTGAAGAAAGGTGCTGAAGTAGCCCTTTTGGCCTGACATCGGGAAGAGAACAATGAAAAGGCCTTGAAACAAAAAAAAGGTCTTCAGAATCTTTACAGAGCGGGATATCCGGTAGAAGAAAAAAAGCTTGCAGTACCTCCCAGAAACGCTGCAGGCAAAAGAAATGGAAGTCGCGAGTCAAGTCACGGGGTTATCACGCTGCTTCGTGGGGCTAAATTGACTGCTCATGATTTCGATATCAACTTTCTCTTGAGTGAGAAGAAATAGCAAACTGGGGTTAAAAAGCGTCAATAATTCTTGTTGCCAGTCTGTCGGACTACACGAACGCTGCGGTGTCTGCCATGTAGCGCTGTTGTTCCAAAATTTCCACAATATTTAGAAATGCCAACACCACAAGAGGCATGTGCTCGAGGCTGGATGGATCCTCGGAGGTGGAAAGCAACAGGACTCGACTCTTCACCCGCAGTGTATTTGCGTTGAATATCCGAATCCCGCTGACATGCTGAGCGAATTACCAGCCAAATTATCGGATTACCTCTTCTGGTGAAGCAGGATCTTCAAGACAAGATTTCAGTGCAAAGAACAGGAGCTCCATGTGGAGCTTGCGTCCAGAGATATCGACGTTGTGGTGGTCGGCAAAAGTTAGAGGCTGAAACATCAGTCTCGTTACAAGTTTTGAACCAAAAAAAAATACAAAATTGATATGAAGGAAATAGCTGCAAAGGTGGAAAAGATTAGTGAAGATTAATGAGAAATACGTTTCTAGGAAATCATTTAAATACCTGGCTATAAATATTGTGTTGTTGGTTGTGGCTGAAATGGCAAAAAGCGGCTGGTTTGGCGGTGCGGAGGCGCTAATGAAGCCGTTACATTGTTGACATAATGTATTGGCTCCGTACAGCTGCAAGTATCACTCAATGATCCGCTGTTTATGAAGCGGTCCGCTGAAGTAGTGCGCCCGTTTGGCTTAATTATGGTTTGAATGCAGTTGTAGCTATCACTCAGATTGGACAATAGATGGGATGTTTGTACAGGTAGACCACCTAATGGTGTCTACTTCATGAAGCTGGTTTCCTCCATTTTCTCCATCCCGTGCCCTTCGAGTTATCCTGTTTCTACCAGTTGTACTCGAATTCACGAAAAATTCAAGTTCTACCCTCGGAAAGCATGCGCGGCGCCCCGCCGAGTGAATCTGAAACTTTGGGTTCAAATAGGCATCGCTGTGGTACCCACGAACCACACACGCAATGCCATTTGCACTATTTTCTGGTCGAGTTGACACAGCTTTGTGCCCCACCCCACTCGAGCCATATGTCTCGCTGCATCCTCGACCTGTCTCCTCCAGGCCCCGTCCTCTCCGCCTTGTTTGACAGCTTCTTCCTTTGGCAATAGCCGTACCTGAAGCTGACGCCTTTGATCCTGCGCGGCTGGTCTTTTGATCTCGCCGCCCCCCGTTTTCCACTTCACAGTCGAACGGGCCTCAATGGAACTTGATCGATCCACGTCACTCCTCGGATTTTGACGAGGCATTGGTTTCTTTGCAGTAAACTCTATGAAATGGAAATTCACTGTTGACAGAGGAAAACCAAAGGTGAAGGAAGGAAGTTTGCTTTCAGTTGAAATCAACCTGGTCAATGCAAAAGTTTTGTCAACTGCTCAAGAACGGCGCGCAGTTGGTTTTGTCGGTGTTGTTTTGTCTGCAAATTCGCTCCACCTTTGAAGGAGTCCTCACTGAGAAGGTGTTCTTCCAGTTTCGTTGTGTTGGCATCTCTATGTTGGGTTACACTGCCGACGATTTTCACCGTGCGGAATGAATTAGTTTGCAAGTTGTGGTTTATTTTCTGTTTACCTGGCCACACGGGGTCTTGTCGGATTCGGGTGTAAATAGGTATATCTCTCTCAGTAACTGCCTGCTAGATTTGCTGACATTAGGCACAACTCATCAGTACGAGGGGCTCACTTCAACCTTACTCAAGCGGCAAAGAAAGCTTCTTCTCCCAGGATTGCGTGAGAATGGTTTTGACTACTCGGTCGAGTTCTTTTCACCATTTTACGAACCGCTACCAAGGCAGACCATCCTGGCTTGAAGGAGGAGGGAGTGCTGACCTGCAAACTGAATCTCCATTGGGAACCATGTCGAGGCCGCATTATTGATGCAGACTCCTGCAGTTGCGCTGTGGGGTTTGCACCTTGGAGGTTATTTTCGCACACAGCCGCGTTTTGAGGCTCGAGATGAAGCCAGTTCGTGCGGAAGACGCGACCCTGTTGTCGGCTCCACCGCTTCAAGCTCTTTACCCCGGAGCAGATAAATGCGAGAAGACAGGACAAAGAAGAGAAGTGTGAAACTGCGAGGCCATCACTCTTCCTCCTTTCACTACATCGCGCCATTAGGAAGACTCCAGACGGTCGCGTCCATCTTGAACGCAGAGCATCGAGAACATCTCCAGATCTGCAGGTTCTTGAGCTTTGCGAGTGTCGTTTACGTTTCCTGAGATGGGCACCACCAACATCGCAAAACAATTCCATGGGAAGAAACTTCTCAGACATTGACTGGAAACACCTCATTTCACAATTTTCATGCGGGGCCCGCCACATTTCCTGAAAAATGTTTTTGGAAACTTCACTGTTTTCGTCCACATTGCAGCGCAAGTTTGGAACGTTACAAACCATTTCAACACCAGACGAACGAATCACAAATTGGTGCCATCGTGAATTTGACTCAGAAATGTTTTTCACCACTTCATAAAATTTTGATGCATTGACCGCTTCATTATTTACTACGGAGCACAAAATTATCGACGGTGCTCGGGCGCAGTTTGGGGGCCTGATGAGCGAGTCTCTCCCAGCGCGAGGCGCGGGGGCCGCGGCCGGGCGCAGCGCGCGTCGTCCCGCCGCGCCCGCCGCATCCATCTCCCGCAACCCCGCGTCTGCCCGCGCTCCCGCGCCCCGTAACTAGACCCGGGCCCGTCGCTTCTCATCTCCCTGAAGACCGCAGACACATGCAGTTCGCTCAGAGGTAAATTTACCTGGCGATGCTCAATGATCAACCTTGTGTCTTAGGGTGGTGCTCTTCTTTTCTGGAAATCTGTTCTCGTCCGTTCTGCATTGAATTTCTCCTTGTTGTCTGCACGCTTTGGAGTTGCAATGCAGCTTGACAAGAAGTGTCACAAAAAAGCGGTTGTGGTCGCGTTTTAATCACAGGCTGATGGTCAGAAGTGTAATGAGTAGTAGACAGTGGAGAAAGGTGTAATCATGGGCAGGTCCTGCAGCCTTGCGTCGGTGATGCGTCATCATTAGGACGTCACGAGGTGCGAATTCATTACATCTGCGTCGCATTTGATGAGACCTCATTCTCATCTCACATGGAGCCGGATCTCGCTGGTGGAGTTGACACATTATTTTATTCAGTCAACTTCAATTTTGTGTCTCGTCTTCAGTTATGCACCCAAAAATTTCTTCGCAATCTTGCTGTCTCGACAGGCGGTGAACGGCCAAGAAAAAAGTTCGATCTGTGTGGTCCGGTTTCAGAGCTCTGGCAAGAGGCATCCTCCCTCACTGCTGCATCTGCAGCTGCAATCCAGAGGGCGGGCGTGATGAATTAACCGGGACAGTGCAGGTTCGGACGCACGAGTCCTTCATTACTGAGCGATTGAGCATCACTTTGATTCTCACCGCACTTTTCAACTGGTAAATTGATGTTGCATTCCCAATTCGCCACACCTATCAAGAATCGTTTGTCTTCACCAAGGAAATTATAAGGCTGTAACAGTTTTTTGTAGAATTCTCACCAAAAGGTGATTTTTTTCAATGCCAGAGATAGCTTTGTGCCGTCTGTGTTGGTGTCGAGGCGCCGCCGTCTCACCTTTTGTACGAGTATCAGAGAACTTCACCATTTGTCTCAGCAGATCCTCGTCCTGCTCTTGACACTCAGGCAAAAACACGGAATCAAATTCTACAACGCCCTTGTTGGCTGGGGTTTTTTTTGTGTTCCAGCAGATTTTTATTTTAATCAGGCGAAGTAATTTTTGAAACTCGTAGATTCGATTCAATGAAGGTCACTGAGCATGTGACCCACAGCAGTCACTTTACATTAACAGTTGCCATGGTTTTTACACTTATTATCCAATATCAATTTATGGAGGCAAGTCCAGAGAAAGGGCTCCATTCACTAATAAGGTTTTATCTGATTACACGCTTCGTGCCCATATTTTAATAGCTTGGCAGTAGGTTTTTTCGGTTCCGGCAGATTTCTCCAGTGGCCAATTTGAGAGTAATTTTGGCGGAGAGCCTTACGCAGAGCGACAGATGCTTGTGTCCATTAGGAACAGTGTAACTAATATTAATAAATCTCCCGTGCCTTGAAAGGCAGCGGGTTAGTGTTTCAAACAACTGCGTCGAGCTTGACGCTTGGTTTTGGATTTTTGACCAAATTAGGTAATTGAGGTCGCACCTTCAAATGCTCTGAAATGAGACACGTTCGGGCCATCGCCATCAAAACATTACCCTTCTGATCGCTGAGCGTGAAAGCTAGAGAGTGAAAACGACCAAACTGGCAGGCGCACGGAGACTTTTTGATGTGAGTTCAGGTTCAAGTTGAAACAGATCAAGACTGAAGATGCAGGGTTTATAAGCATGAGGGGGAGAGCTGTATCATTCTTGTATCTTATCTGAATCTGCACCGACGAAGGTTGGTTCCAGGAATGTTTCAGAACTGAAAAGATAATGTCAGGGAGTATTTCGGGCATGTACAGTGTACGTTGTCGAGGTTGGGATGAAGATAGTCGGATTTGAGACCCATCCTTCACTGAACGTTCTGCAGATAAGCCAAACAACATCTCGAACGCACCTCAGATGTGACCTTACATACACTCTCGTGTTACAGCCAGGTATCGATGTAGATCACATCCAGCACAGAGTCGTTTCTTGCCCAGCTCAGAAGTCTGAAAATGTACGAATGAAGGCGCGACAACTGTGCGTCTGCATTTGCTGCAGGAAGGATCTCAATAATTTCTGCAACGAAATCATCACAAATCGGTCCGTAATTTAACAGTCATTTTGAAATTGACGTGACACACGCGACATTTTGTTTTGTGCTTGTGTTTGCACCACGCAAGTGAAAATTTTTGTGCGACGAACGAAATTGCATTTGAAATGGAAAAAAGTAACATGGCGGCGTGCCTTCGATTTGCCTCGCGTGGAAGCTGGAGTCATTCGCCCGGCATTTGTTTACAGCCAGCTGCCATTTGATGTTGCTTCTCGGGGCTTGGATGTTGTAATTTGTGTATGAAATGGGTTTTAATGACCAATAAACAGTTTCAGACAGAAATGTCTGCTCCGTTGAAAGATGAAAGTTGGAAGCAGTGCAGCACTTGAGCTGCAGATTGTGCTGATCGGTAGACCTCGTTGCTGGTACCAAAATTCGATTGCTCCTCGTTGGCTGCCTTGCAGACAGAGACTCAGAATCAGGAATTCTCGAAGTGATATGATCATGAGTAGCGTCCGTTCCCTCTTTCTGGGCTCAGGATCTTGTCGGAGTTTCCCACGGGGATCGCGCTTCAGGCGGCGGCTGCAGCCAATAACGCTGACCGATGGGCAGGGGAACGCTTCTGACAACCGTGTCGCGATTCACTGCGTGACCACTACATCTGTAGCTCACAGAAAAACGTGCAACGCTCCTGGCTGTTCTGGTCAAATCATTGTCCTGAAGTCTCAATTAACACAATTTTTGTCGCAATTAATCCAGCCAGTGCCGATAAGGGGCGATAAGAAATCTTTTCGCTTTCTTTAACTTGCAGTCGGCACGTACGGCAGGTCTGCCCGCAAACCATGCCAAGAGTCGGTGGCACCAGTACATTGCGCAACACAAAACCGGGTGGTACGAACAAGGAAACTTGCTGAAAATATTTTCCAGGGCGAAAATATGTCGTCGCTGAAAAGTGACGTTGGATTCAGTTGCAATTCATTACAATTAGAAGTGGGTTCGGTCTCTGATGACAAATTGTTGCGGTAGGGACGATATAATTGGCGGTGGGTTGGCCCTGTATCCTGCAGCCTCGTCCAGGGCAGGTGGTCCTCGTTGCTGCGTCTCCGCTCCCCGCGCTTTCGAAGCGTTTCCTGCGATTTTTCTTCGGACCTTGTTTTGCACATTCAAGTTGTGCTGTGTCACATTTCCTGAATTTCGGAAAACTTTGCAGTACCTGTTCCACCTCCTTCGCGAAACATCGTGGTGCCTCTGCAGACTGTCAAGCTTTTTTGCAGGTGCAGTCTAAGGTGTTGAGAATGAGTTGCAGTTTTCACAAGATAATGGGGAGATATTGAAGTGCATTGCACTGAAATGATGGAATGCCTCCACCACACCCACCCGCTTCTCTGTCCCCCCCTCAAGCCTGCCGCTACTATCAGTGAAAGCTTTCCCATGGTCGCCAACGCCAATGTGTAAATCACAACTCACAACTGAAAATGAATAGACTTCGAAAGGTTTGAGCTGTACACCCAAGAAAATGGGCGTGGCTGTTCCTCAAGAGAACGGATACCTGATTGAAACTCTTGCCTGATTTCAATGTGCACAGGTACTTGTATGGAAAAAAAGTCAGTTGTGTGGAATGTTGGGCGCCACTGGGTTTCCATGCACCCCCGTCCTTCGTGCCGCTCACTGTTGTGACGTGAACAAGGACAAGGCAGGCAATTTCTGGGCAAATTCATCATAATTTAAATTTCTGTGAGTGCATTACTCAAACCTGAAGTGCTTCTTTGACACAGAGGTGTTGAGAAGAGTGTATGCGAACGCGGAATAAATGTCTAAATATGGCTGCGTAATGTGAGGTTGTCATACCACATTGACGGAGGGCAGCTGCTTTTGAGCTGTGACAACCACACGCGGGTATCAACTCTCAATAAATCATAATGACTAATATCGTCATTATTTTGCTTCACATCGAATTGGAAGCTAGGCACGGCTCATTGAGAGAAAAGGGTTCTGGTCTCTCTTGAATTCACGGCACACTTCAAGATTCCGAATGTGGAAAACAAAACCATTTGAGATCCTCGATTGTGGTTTTGGTAAAAAGCTGTGTTGGCGGTGTTCCACTTGCGGTCACAAAATTAATTGTGTTGTGAAATTAATAATTGTGGCGTTGGATCTGCTTTCCAGCCGAGGTGCCGGTCCCACACGGAGCGTGTTTACGACTTGGCATTGGTAGAATATCATTCACCGCTTCGACATTTTGATGCATCGCCCGGTCTTCTAATAGCGTTGGTAAATTAGTTTATGACAATTATTTAATATGTTCATAGCGTGATTTAATTTGAATTCGACACGTTGCTTGTGGCAGAATGTCTGGATTCTCTCTTTCATTCTGTGACAGTGATTAATTTCTTCGTGAATGGAGAGCGTTTCATATCCGTCCAGTTCATCGATGCAGGAGTCAGTTGAGATCAATGCTGGAGAAGACAACTCGTTCACTATCAACGTGCACTCGTCTGAAGTGGAACGAGATGAAAGATGAAAACGCGTCGTTTCACGACGGTAATGAAGGTGATTGTCTTGTATTCTGGTGAAGGAAAGCGAGGCGATTGCGGACGGCGCTGTGTGCAGCGGAAGCGGCGAGAAAGGCCTGACAAATGAGCTGTTCATGTTGAGTGGCTTTTCATCCATCACTGTTTCCTGGCGCTGTTTCCTTATGCAGCAGCGAGACCCGCTCCAGGCGGACCGCAGCTTGTGCCCTTCCTTGGTTCGTCATGTTGATGTGGAGCTTTTCTTCCCTGTGGTGGAATATTCTTTGTGGGAAAAAGGGACTGAAAGCAGAAGCAATGCCGCCGATACACTGTCTCCGAGGCGCTTTGTTGTTCGCCGTTGCAAAATTTTCATGTGCGTTCGCTGTTTTCTTTTTTGGCGTCTTTGATCAGTGGATTGTGTCAGTCGCTGAAACAGTGAAAGTAATTGCGGGGCAGGTGCCATTTGAACGTTTGTGGAGTTACTGGATGTTGCGCGGAAGCGGCGACTGTTTTGCTCGTGGATCCACTTCAGACGGTCAGTTGGCGGTGCCTCGGCCTGTATTTAGGGGCGGGAGGCGACTGACCGGCTGCGCGAAATTACAGGGCGAGTGGACGTGCGTTGTGAGACGGGCGAGATGAGATGGGCATGTTACACAACGTGAAGCCGTCAGCGCCGCGCCCCGAGTGTCACAAGCGACGCGCTGATTACAGGTTCCGTGGCTGCGGCGCTTTCTCCACCGTCAGGGCGCGCGTTTCCGCGGACCTTTGTTTGAGTGAAAATCTTCATGTTCAGTGGTTTTGTTGGGTGGAGCTTGATGCGGCTTTTCAAGTTTCAATATTTTGGTCGAAAAAATTGCCAATGTGGAAATGTTACCTCTTGTGGCACATTGTCCCTGCAGTTCTCCATTGAGCAATGCTGTAGTTTGAGCAGAAAGTTATTACATTAATGGAGTACAGTTGGCCCCAGCCTCATCATCTCTTCATATCCGTTTCGTGTAACTATCAAACGAATGACTTTCATCTCCAGACTAATCCGCCTGAAAACGAACCAAATGTTTCTATTAAGTCATATCAATCGGATAAATTGAAATGATACACCGCGTAATGTGCGGCTTTGGTGATGGGAAAAGTGTCGCGCGGCAGGTAGGAAACGAGGTGTGTCGCCGCGGGCAGCGCCGCCCGGCAACTGTCACCCCGGCGACAGACTCGCGTCCGCCTCGGCGCCTGAATTGAGACTCGTTTCCCAGTCGGACTGACTGCTTGTACATGATTCCTGATTCTGCAATTCTGTGGTCACAAAACCTGTCGTATTTGTCGCCATTGTTGTACAAATGAATTTCACCGTTGTTCCTGTTCAAGCCCACACCTCTTTCCTTGACCATAGGCCTCAAGTGCAAGTGTTGTTGTGTGGAGAGGAGAACAAGGGTGTGCATTCTTTCTTGTTTTGGTGGAGAACAGTGAAGGTTTTTCACGTTCCGTTCACAGTTGCAGGTCACACTATTTTGCTCAACTTTGCAGACATGTGAGAAAGTCAGTCCCACAGAAATTCTTGCCAAGCTTTCGAAACTTTGTGAGAAGCCTCACAGAAGAGAAAAATCGAGAGTTGATGAAAATTTGTTTAACAACGAGAAGATTTGGATTTGGATCACTGCTCTCTTGAAAGTTTGTCTTTTTGAATTGCCACGAAGAGTCACCTTTTCACTTCGCTGTTTCTCAGGTAAAATGTCTTCATGAGATCAGCGTGCGAGTGACACTTTGAACAACACCCCTGTCGGTGAATTGCCGCTTGCATTCTGGTTTGAAAGGTGACTTCTTCGCAAATATGTCTGGAAAGGTTCTGTTGAAAAAAAGAAAGAACAGACGCAGGACTGGCAGGAACATGTCATTCGATTCAAAGAGAACCAAATATCTTGTTCTTCATTGTGGACGGGCTACCATGTTTCCTGTTCAAGACACTGAGTGATCATGATGTCTCGTCGTGGGAGAAGCTGACTGCATTGAGATGGACGCTGCGGGTGCAGTGTGTGAGGCTCAGGTGGAGCCTGTGACAGGCGAATTTCACGCTCCACTGTCAGAGCAATGGATGTTCGTGGCACACGCCGCTTCTGAAATATTGCAGTGAAGGAAAGTCCCAACCCCAACTTTGTTGAATTCGTTTCGGTGTCAGTGGAATTCATTGTGTCGGATTTTTTTTTTGCGTTGTGTGGCAGAGTGACAACGGCAACAGAGGTTTCTTTTTGGGTGCCTTGTGATGTCGGTGATTTTCTTCTCAACCAAGAGCCCAAGATTTTGTATTATTGATTTCAAACAGTGAACAATCCCCTTTTCTTTCTCGTGATCCTTTTACGCTTTGTAAGCAGCTTAACTCTGTGCTTTGGTTAGAAAACCAGCACACTGAGTGCAGTTTCTTCCCTGCCTCAAGGGACTGCATGTCCTCGAACTGAACTAACTCGTGCTGACATCCCTTCCCCGCCCTGTGAGTGTGGCCTGACACGATGCTTTCATTTGTGACGATATTTTCCCATCTTCTCCAGAAAAAGACACTCTTTATGGCTGGCAGAAGTTTGCATTTCTACAGTGTGATCGAAGCTCGCCCAAATGAGTTGCTTGCTCAGAAATCCTGGAAGCGTTTCCATGCCAACGCCAGTTCGCATTTGCGTAGACGTAGCTCACGTTAATGCGCCAGTTGCGCCCGACGCGGCGGTCGGTGAATGAGCGCGCTCGGATGTTCCAGGTCCCGAACGTGATGCATCCGCGTTGCTCCATGAGGCGCTGAAAGTGCGAGTCGACACGAATCTATTTCTACACTTTTGGAAAATGCAGTACTCATCATTTGGACGCAAGAATTACTGAAGATATTGTGCACACGAGTCTGAACGTGTTTGAGTCATTTGTGGGTGGTGTTTTCATCCAGAATGAATTCTCTTCTGGAAATGCCAACAAAACACTGAGAGAGTCGGTTGTGCTTGTTCGTGGATACTTGTGCAAAAAATGTGGTTATCTAACTAACGCTTGATTAGACTGGGTCATTAAGCTTTTCAAAGATGTCATTAAAACAGGTGAATGTGTCATTAGCTCAGTAATGTGTTCCGATGGATAGTGTTTCCAATCGGAGTGAAAGCTTTGGCCTCCAGCTACGTTTCGCTTTGGTGCTCTGTTTTCGCGTTTGGTGAAATCTGGCAATATGTTTGCCATGATGCCTGTTCATTCCGCGAATCAAAAGCTTTTGTCCCTTTGTATTTGAAAGGAAAAGTGGGTTCACCTGTATCAAGCTCTGTTCTCAGCACATCATCAAAGCCAAAGCAAGAATTTTGTGTGGAAGATGTCATCGTGGAACCTCATGTTTGCACGCAGCAACGCTTGCCGTTTTTGTGAAGTGAACTGACATTCCCTTTTTTCGCAAAACTCTGCATGTGCGAGCCAGGGAGACAGTGGATTTTTGTCTGGTCCTGTGCTCCGCTATTTCACAAGTGAATGCGTGCGAGGGGTGTAATTTGTCGTTGCTCCGTGGTGGTTGCTGTTTGGGGTCAGCTTGTTCATTATGCTGCACCGCGGGGACACTGGGACACCTCAATCCCTCGACGGGGATTCTCTAATCCCTCGCTCTGACACTCTGACCTTTAGATTTTGCCCACGAAATTCACGTCGTGTTTGGTTGCCCTTTCTGGAGTGACACATGCAACGTTTCACAGAATATTGCATTTTTCATCGACGTGACACCCCATCATTTCGCTGTTTTCAGACGCACAAAGTTTTGCACATGAAATTCCGGAAAATGTGGACAACTGACTGAAAAGTGCTGCGGGAACAACGGTGAGAGAGATCCACAAGAACTGGAAGAAATGTGTTTCGCAAAGCTTCGGTGTTGTTAGCAACAGTTGATTCCAAGTTTACTGCTGGGAGAAATGATTTTATTTTTTCTGATCTTTGAGGTAGATATGAGCAGTATTTGCTGCCAAGACATCCGAGCAGTGACATTGAGGGAAGTGTTCCCACATAACTCTGGACTTGGACGTGATTACAACAGGTGTGTGATTTTCTGATACGAGTTTTGAAAAATAAGCCTGAAAACTGAAGCTCTGTCATGTTTGCCGCCCCTGTGTCAATTGTCCGCGAATCGCTCGGAACGATTTCCTCAGGAGCCGGCAAGAGGCTCGGCGCCAGCAGAGACGGGACCTCTGACCCGTAATGTTCGGTTAAACCAGTCGAATTGTACCCGCTCTGCCTTGTGTTGCACCAAGTGCACACTTGCTGATCTTGTTGGGTGAATTCAGTTTGCTTGCTTGTTGCTTGCTCTTTCCGTCATGTTTTCTTCAAAACTGGCAAAATGTGTCCAGAGCTCACAGGCATCGAGAATTGGACAGTTTGTCCTGAGTCTACACAAGAAATGTTTCTTTGGCTTTTTTTGCCCCTGAAGATGTCTGTTCTTGGTAGTGAATTTCCAACTGTGCAGAATTAGATAGCCAGGTTCTTTCACACCTTCGAGGAAAACAGCAAAACACGAATCGCAGTCTTGACTCTTGGAAGATTCTATTTGCAACAACTTGTTTTGTCATCCATGTTTTAGTCTGAGGGACGCGTTTAGCATGTTTGGGCGTCAGACGAACTGAGTGTGAATTGCGAGTACTTACCTGTAATGACACTATTGGATGTGATGGCAGGAAACAGTGCATCTTCTGTTTCGTGGGGTCTGGTTCCCTATTACAGATGTGAAAAGTAAAAATTGCTCCAAATGAAAAATGAAGTCTGACAGAAATGTGTGTTGTTCAGGAAACCCATATGGCCAGTATCAGCCGTGTCTTGTGATCAGTCTGAACTGGTCTTTCCTCAGGATTGGGTGATTGTGTGTATGCCTCTCTGTGCACACATGTAATTTTGAATATGAAAAGATGACTTTCAAGATGTCTGTCTGTAAACTTGGGCCATTTTGTGGTTCAGCAACAATTCAGAGTGTGGAACTTTCTTGAGACTTGATTCGTGTTTGCTGGCTTGCGTTTCGCTGTGGGCATGGTTTGCTTTTCTGATCCTTCTGCGTCCGAAAATTGCAGACGCTGTTTCCTCAAGAAACGCCAGAGTGTGATGATGTTGAAGTCACCAAGTGACACACTAAGACTTCCACAACGCGTTTGCGTGATGATACCCGGTGCGTGATGCGAGGTGATGCTTGCAAATTCAGTTCTTTGCATGTGAATGTTTGGGTCATTGTGTGAAGTGTCTCAAAAAATCTAAAGTGTTTCGAAGTGTTCAAACTGCAAGACATGCGTGGCAACACGAGCATCTGTGCAGACCAAACAACAAAACGTTTCAATTTTGCCAACAAAGCAAATGGGGTTGGAGAAACGAGAAAAGTGAGAACAATGCACTTTGCAAGTGTTGCTCATATTTAGGAATCTTGATTACAAAGCAGAGTTCGAACATCGCCTGTGGACACTGTGAGAGAGAATGCGGCTTTTTAAAACTGGGGTTTTCAGAGGCGTAATGAACACTATAAGTGAAGGGTGTCCGAACGCTCTTTTTTGAATCGGAGGAGCCCAGATGAGCAGTAATAAAAACTCCATTAATGCGCAAAACTGGCCTCGAGGGATGTAGCGCAGGGGTTATGAAGGGGTTTTACCTCATTCTCTCTGACTGGCTCCAACGCTTTACAGAAACGTAAATGAAGCATCGGTTTCTGATGGCTGGCAAGTACAATGCTGCACAAAGCCAGTGAGCACACTGTTGGTATTTGCCCGTATTGTGACTGCACTTGATAAAGAGCAGTGCACTATTCTCGACGAGAGTCTCCCACTGCTTCTGTTGGTTTTCCTACTGAATTCATTATCGGACGCACACAATGTAAACAGCGCACTTCAATTTACACAGATATTTTATCTGCAATGCTTGCATTCATCTGGCCATTTAGGGGCATTGTGCGTCTGTTAGCCTGCTGATCTCTATCTGGCTTCCAATTTACCATTTTTACCGTTGGACTTTTCAGATTCTCTTCACTTTTTTTGCGTGCGATTATCAAACTTCCCGTTTAAATTTCAGTCGGAAAAGTGAGCTCAATCAGTGGAAATGAGTTGCTGTTTGGGTTTCTATCTCCTGCCCACAGTGAGCGACGAACACCTCACGATGCCTGTGCTTGAACTTTTTCCCTGCTTGTCCTGAATCTTGGTTTCAGTCAGAGCATCAAAGGTTCAATGCGCTTCTTCCCTTCATGCCACCACGACTGCTCTTCCACAGTCGCTGGTTTTTCGGCGGCAGGTAACAATTGCGAGAAGTGCTATTCGCGATAAAGCTACTGGCTCAGTCGGAAACAAAGGGAATGTTGCAGAGTTTAAACACGCATTTGAATCCACTGCATGTAGAAGGCCATCATTGTGAGCATACCTGTGGGACCGTCCCGTTCCTATTGTGCAGGTGCACCTTGGAGAATTTGTAATGCAGCCATTGCGTGCGTTCCGTCATTAGCTCTCAACAAGACTGACTTACTGCGATATTTCTTATGACAGCGATGCCCTGATCTGCATATGCCATCGCGCACTGTTGGACTGACGCTTTCTCCCGAATGTGACTTTGGAAGACCTCCAGTAGAAAATGGCCCATTTCCCTCGTCGGTAGCTTGCCTGGGAGATCGGTCACTCCTTTCAGTGAGAGGCGTCTCCACTGTGATAAATATGTGAACGACACAATACCATGGAAAGAAAGAGACATAATGCAGTGAAATCCCTTGTTCAGGAGGGTGTTTTTGAATTTTAGGATGCTTCAAGCAGTGATTTAGTTTCAATTACGAGATGCGAGGAGTATTGGAGCTATTCAAGGCGACGTATTTAGTGTCTGTGGGCGAAACAGCGAGGCTGTTCTCAACTTTCCAGCCTGAGGCCAAAGCTCTCAGGGTTCCAAATAACGTTGTGGTCCCGATGTGCCATTGCACCAAAATGGGACTGTTACAACGTGTCAATTACTTTCTGAACAAATGTGAACAAAATTGTCACAATCGCGCATTGGTCGTAAGCTGACGAATCTGTAAGAGATTTTCAGGGGACGGTTTTGTTTTCAGTGTTCCACGGAGACGGACACTCGTTCAAGGACCACTGCAACATTCTGCACAACACTCGTGTGGAAAACAAGAAAGTTGTGCACCTCAACATTGTTCAGCTTCATTCACAGCCTCACAATATCGATCTTATCAAGCCACAATCCATTGATTTCGACCTTCTGATCACCTGAGAACGGTACAAGAGGAAGTAATTCAGAAGCCAAACTGGAAGAGCAGAGATTCAGTGAAACAGTTGCAGGAGTTTTGAAGGAGCCGTTGTCGGAATTTGAACCGAATGGAAGTGGTGCTTCGATAAAATTTTGAATGATTACCTGGTTTATTTGACGGACAGTTCTTGAAGATGTGATCACAAAAAATGTGTAGTTTTCAAGTGTGAGGGGAAAATTAAAGATGAAGAAGCGTGAGTAGATTCCTATCGCACACTGGCACAGTTGGTGTCTGAGCATTATGATTGCCAATATTTTTCTGCCCAGAGTCTGCCAGAAAGAAAGCCAAAAATGTATGACTTTTAATTTTGGAATGACTTCGCACCTATCTCGGAGCCATCGCATAATGAGAAAGTCACAAGCTGGAGATCACAGAGCACAGCAGGTTTTTCACGCACACCAGCATCAGACAATCTTGCGGGTTGGTTCAAATTGTTGCCGGTGGAGCCGTGTAATTTCAGCAAGCAAATGAGCTTGAGGTCAAAGTACAAGTATTTTCTCTTTCCTCTCGGACCATTGTTCTCGACCAGAAATATGGGACTCAACCATGAAGTTTGCCCATCAATTTCCAACTGTTGTGCGCCTACGCCGCAAAAGAGTGAAGAAATGGGAGGATAAATTGGGATTTTTCGTGCAAGAAAGTTTGATCTTCAGCTCGTGAAATTCCGCGCTGGAAAGTTGCTGAGTGAAATGTGGCTGCAACTGTTTCCAACTGTTCAGTGCTGAGCGGACCGCTGTTGCTTGAAAGGTCGTCTTTCGCGGACGGCTTTCAGTTTTGAGGCTGGAATGAACCTCATTTGCAGTTTTCCCCCAGTATTATCTGACGGTCTGCTTTCTGCGTTGGCATTCTGATCTCAGTTTTCTTGGTGACGTCCGAAGAATCAAGAGTCGAGACTGGTGCCAGTGTCCGCTTATCGCGGTGAACTATGCTGCTGACTGTCCGTCACACGAGCGCCCAATTACCCAGCAAAATTGCCCTCCTCCACCTTGTCAATTGTTGCAATCCTGCCGTGAAAGGTTTTGCCCAGTCGCAGACTTCCGACACAGGCGCTGATAATTACTGATAACTCGCTGCACTATCAACTGCGGCTCGTGTGGATCCAAAAGGTGGCAAAAAGTGAAATGCTGTCGCCAACTACGAGCCATATACCGAGAGACTTGTGAGCGTGTTTGTGCGGAAAACGCTACGAAACTTGACTGACAAGCTGTTGTCAACCATATGTCAGCCACGTCCAGTTGCTGCGTCCCAAGGGTCAAACTGGATCCGCTGGGCAGCTGAGTGCAAAATAGCTGCAAACAGTATCGAAGTGGAGCAGCAAAGGGGGTGAAAATGTGGAGGAGGTTTGGAGGGAGCGTGTTCTGGCGGCGCTGCGGAGTATCAGGCTGACACTTCAGCGCTCGAGCAGAGCCCAGCTCCGTGCTTTGATCTGCCGGCGCGTTGGGACCACGCTCACAAATATTTGCAAACACGACGCCCGTTCAGAAAGTGATTAGACTCCACTGTGAGATGGTCGTGTTTTGCTGTCGCGTTCCTGTATTTCACAACGCATTGCCACAGGAGCGCGCTCGGGAGTGCCCTGTGGGCGTCTTGCATTCAACGTCTTTCAGAAATACAAGGTGTGTGCACCCCGAAGCTGGCATTAGTGTCAGTTATAAACCGATTATGACTCCATATTCTGGTGTAAATATTGACTGATTAATGCCGATCATATCTGAAGAACGAAAAGTTGGACAGCATCAACTGAGCTATCTTCAAAACATTGGTGCGGGGAGTCGCAACCGAGACGGCGTGTCAGAAAAGCTGTCAACCAGTTTCTGTTGGCAGCTCGAACTTGCCTGTCAATGGTCACAGCAGATCCTGTTGTGTGACCAACTCCGCTGTGAAAATGCGTCTCAATCAATAATGATCATATTTTATCGAGGCAGTTCTGCCATGCAGTTCCATTCCCATTGACTGCACGTATCAAAGGATGCATCGCGTCCTACGGAGTGATGTTTATTCATTATTATTTTCTCTTGTTGGCAGAAAAAGGCGAAATACCAATTAGATTATTACAACGATACTGAGAGACGGAAAATAGATACCACACTTTGTGATGAAGTTTGAATTTTTCATAAGTCAAATCTGTCGAGTTTCCTTCTGATTTTGATGATAAATTAGTCTAAATGAGATGAGCCGGTCTTTTCATTTGCACGAACACACATAGTTTATTGTTGTTGGCTTTTCAATTATTGAGCAACGTGATCTAACCATTTGCAATATAGATGCTGTGTGCAGGTCGATATGACATGCAGATTGTAAATATGACTGAGTTGAAGCTGCATAGGTGTTATGTCTGGACCCTTTCCAAGTCCTTCGTGTTATTTTGTTATCTTTACGACTCAGTAAAAAGTCGCATTGACAGTTGAAGATCAGTTGCGCCTCGATGGTCGATTGAGTCTCCAATCTCCTTGTGCTTGCGAGTCTGCTGCAGACTGCAAGAGAATTGCAAAGAAACGAAGTGACCCCTGAACAAACCAAATTTGTTTCCCAATTGCGTCGGACCTTCAAAACAACTTTGGTTTTTCTGTGGCTGACATAGCAGTGGGTAATTCATGTAGAAACTTGTGTCGATGCTATCGGTGTTAATAGCCGGACCAACCGATGAAATATGTATGAAAGTCATTTGTGTATTTTCTGATACCCTGGATCTTTCCCAAACCTAGATCTACCAATTACCTATGTGGTCCCCACGCGTTGGTTTGCAGTGCAGCTGATTTGCACTTTCACTCGAGCAAGCCCCTTTGATCACAGAAGTTGTTTTCTGCTTTGCAAACGCTTTCTGGCGCATTTTCATGTTCTTGGCAGGGAGGAAGAAAAGATGTCTCCCGTTTATCTACACGCCAAGTACACTGGAGACAATCTCCAATTCTGGTCTTTTGTGTTTGAAACTGAACACCAGGCAATGCCGAGGAGACCGCATTTGAAGGACACCGCCACTCGTTGAACCCATCAAGCCGAGTGCTCCGCCACAAGGGTCTCGCTGCATTGTTTCCATCGGAACCTCGTATTTCGATGAACGCATTTTTCAGACGAAGCTCTGTCTGCAGGTCTCAGGGCTGTGGCTCTTCCAGATGATATTTCGCTCAACTCCAGATGGAATGCAAGCGAGGGCCTCTGGGATCACTTCTCTGCACAAATAAACCACTTTGCTCTGTTTATTTTGCCTAAGTGAGCATCACGAGCAAAGCCACGAAACAACTTCTGAAAGATAGAACCGTCCGGGTTGTCAACGCGGCCGCACGTGTTGTGCGTCGTGCGCTGTGGCTCGCCGTAATCTGTTGCAGATTCACACATCATGTCGCAGAAGGCCAAAATGTCAGAACTTGACAAAACTAAACTATTCTTTGGCATTTTGAGCAACTTTCCTTCACCTTGATCACGGAAAAATCTGGATCGAGAAAACAAGAGTAAACCAACTTGTTTGATTTACAGTTTATTATTTTCCATGCAACATTACGCGAATTTTGATTGTCACAAAATGTTTTCTTCCTAAGACGGCAATTCCACAGACAGATTCGCTCAATAAATAAGTCCTGGATCTATTTTGGAGCGTTCAACTCAAAAGTCGCTTTCCCTTCATGTGTACAACACGATATTTACAAGAACGTGTCCGAGGTAATAAATAGAAGCTACTGTACTTGCTCTGATCTTCACGTATGGAAATGCACTTTGTGCCACAAACATTCACGACATCAGATGGACTTGTCCGAGTTTTCACAAAAACACGTCATGCACCTCACGAAAATTTCCTGGCATTGCGTGCAAGTCCGCTTGATATCCATCCAGCAAAAGTTCATTCCCCACAATCTTTCAAGAGACGTTTACACCTTAGTTTTTGACTTCGGATTGAGTGAATTCCAGTGCTTGAAGTGACGAGTTTTGTTCAGGGGTCTGGTTTTGGGTGATCATGAGATATTTACAGTGCGGGTTATGACGGGGATGGTTTCAGAAGATCTTCCGCTATTGACCACAAAAATGCAGCTCGAAGTTGGCAGTCGCGTGTTTCTTGGGACTTTCGTTCTTTTTTTTTCAAAAGATACACACACGTCTGTCCAAAGATAAAGAGGGAACCTTCACAATGACCAAATTGGGAAAGACTTCACTAATACATTGAAACATTGAAGACGCAACAGTGTGTATGAGAAATGGGAATTTACACGAGTACCTGACGTTTTGAAGCCAAGACTTGTGACCAAAACGACAACTTCCGTTTTGTCCCAAAAAGAGATATTCCTGCGATATTGAGTTTCGCGAAAATGTTTGTGTACGAGTGCTTTTCGCTCTTTCAGTTTGCATTGCGAGGTGCAAACATTCACCAAGACAAATTGTCACTCGAGTGGATCTGGTAGTGAAGTTCCATTTCCAACTTTCCCACAAACAAACTTCCTTTCAACAAATTTCCCTCAGTTCGGTCAGTTTGAATAAGTTTCGCTGTGTTCATCACAACTTTTCGAGGGAGCGCGAGTTGGTGAGCAGTTCTCTGAGGATGCGCCACGCCTGTTTGGCGGCGGTGTCCATGGCGGAGGTGGACTTGCCCTTGAAGAGGTCGAGGGTCGGGAGGAAGTAGTGCGGACAGCGGCGGTTCTGCAGACACGAGATGAGCTGCAGCAGAATGCCGTTGATGCGGTCGCCGAGGCACGTCTCGTCCCACTCGATCTCGCGCGGGTGCTTCTCGCACTCGTAGAGCAGCAGCGTCTTCATGTGGTAGTTGGTGAGCGGCTGGCCCGGGATGTCGAGGTGGCGGTCGCGGATCGACTTGAGGATCGAGTAGCAGCGGCGGCGGCACCCGCCCTGCAGCAGCGCGTTCTCCGCGTGCAAGAAGCTGATGACCCACGCGTCGCCCTCCGCCGCAGACTGCTTGTCCTTCATGTAGATGCTCTCCTTGGATAAGAGATCAAAACCCTCCGTCTTCACCTCGGCGACTAGGTTGGGGTTGGGCCACGGGATGTGCGGGATGGGCCAGTGCGCGGCCGAGCGCGGCCAGATGCCGCTGCACTTGAAAGCGGGCGTGATCTGCACGACGAAGCGCTCGCGGATGCGAAGCTTCACCTCCGTCGTGTCGGCGACCATCTTGACTATGTCCCGGTACGAGCACTTGTCGCACGCCTGTGCGACGAGGGTTTGGAAACGCGAGCGGATCTTGCGCGCCGAAAGGTAGCCCGAAGCCGTGATGAACTCGACCCACAGCGACATGGAGCGCTTGCGGCCGTCGCTCAGCTTGAGGACGGAGCAGCCCGGGATGGTGCCGTCGTCCACGAAGTTGAAGACGCCCATCTGGTTGAGGTAGAGCACCACCTCGAACTCGGTCGGCGTCACCACCTCGATGCCCTCGTAGCGGCCGTTGATCTCGGTGAGTGACGAGATGAAGCGGGGCTCCTGCACCTCCACCTCCTTGAGCACGTCCTGCACCACTTTGCAAACCTCACGAATTGTTTTGCTCACCTGCACTTTGCGAGCGTGCACCCGTTCGTTGTAAAATTTGTTGAGCTGGAAGAGCAACTTGGACTGCTGGGCCATCATGGTGCTGGCTGCCCCGGCCGGGGAGACGGTGGTCGGCGTGTAGGTGCTGTAGCCGGTGCCGGGCGGGCTGTGGCCCGACGGAGCGGTGGCGGCGGGTTCCGGGGACAGCTGCAAGGGGGCCACTCCGTGGTGACCACCCCTGTTGACGTTCGCTAGAATTTCCAGTTTAACTCTTGATGTGTGACAGGGTAGTAGCTCAAGCCTTGCGCTCGCTAGCTACCCTTATGTTAAAAATAAAAACGTGCTTCAGCTAGTGACTGAGCAAAGCAAACGCGGAACTTTCCTGATATCCAACCAGGAAAACGTCCTTCTGTTTCTGTGTAATCCCTCTGTGTGTCACACAGAATGGAACTTTTTTTTCTGCCAGCACTAAATGTCAAACAGATGTCCGTGAAATTTCAGACTGCTGAACATTCCAAGTGGGATGAAACTGGCGTCAAGTTGATTCAGATTCAGAACGTTCTGTGGTTTGCCACTAAAGAGCAGTTGCGCTTTGTGCACACTTTGAATCACTGAATGTAGCCTTTTGTCTCTCAGCGTGTTCTTGTCCCGTCGGTGACTTGTTGGAGAAGGGGCCGCAGCCGCACCCCAGCTCCGCAGTGACGTCCGCTCTCCGCCTAATTGTAATATGCAAGCAGTGCTCCACAGCCGTTTACTGCACTTTTACACAGGCGAGTCTCTGTCCCCGAACACCGACATCCTGATGCATGCGAGTCTGTGCTGTGAAATGGGCTGAATATTTGATACGAAGCAGGAGACTTACAGCAATACGTCACTGCACAATCATTATGCAGCCTACTTGGCACCAGCCACTGGAGCATCGACTATGGATCCCCGCTCACCAGCCAATGGCAACGCGCCGTGCCAGCGAGCAAACCGTTCATTTGTCAGAACCCATTAGTGAAACGAAGCATCATGGCAGGCTGGCTCCTCCCACTCACTGAAAAGCCTTGCTTGCTTGTGGCCTGTGTGGTTAGTGGGGTAGAAAAAGAAAACGATGTTTTCTGTACCATGGCGAAGTCTCCATTTTGCATGCACGGCTCATGTATGAGGCTGGGGGTCAAGATGCTGAGGGCACAGGGCAGCACCTCAAGGATTTGAAATCGCGTGACATGCTGGGTTTTGCGAGAACCTCACAACAGTTTATTGGTCTATGATTGCCACTATTGCCTGTGCACCAGCCCAGTGTGATGTGTTCAGAAACAAAGTAACCACAAGGGCACAATGCTGCCAGGCAGATGTGCGCAAAAGCAGACTTGCGTACTTGATTGATAATAAAGTGTATCGTCCTCAGAAATGACACCCTGTTTGATGTGAAGTGCACTTATCAAGTGGCGCAGTGCTGTTTGCAAGTTGTTACTGAAGTCCAGACAAAATATCATGTCATTGATGGTTTGCTTGGGCGTTGTTTGTCGTTTTGCTGTTGGCATATCTTCTTTTCACAGCAAAAATATCCAAGCTTTTATGAGTGACATCTTCAAAGCACGGATGTTGCAACATTATGTCCAATGCAAACACCACAAAACTTGCACACTCCAAAACGCACTCCCATACACGCCGCACTCGCACTCGCACCCGCACACACACACACACACACACACACACACACACACACACACACACACACACACACACGACAAAGGGGAAAACAGTCATTTGTGTTCTGTGACATTTATTGCATGTCCTGTTTCGCGAAAAAGTGTCTCTATCTCAGAAGGCTTGATTGATGATCTTCGATCCTTGATTCTCGTTTAAAATTTATTTCATTGGAGTGAGCGAAATGTGGTGATGGTTCTGCACAGCTTGTTTTGCTCAGGTAAATGGGGGGAGCTTTCAGTGCGTAAGTCCCAGTGAATCAGTTGAGACTGTGTAATGAGCCCTGATTGGCAATCGGGAGCTTCAAACTGCATTCGGCGGGTCTGGAGTCGGCACGGACCCAGAGCGCCCGACAGCGGGCGGGGAGAGCCGCCGAGTGCGTCTTCACCTGCGACTGCGTGACAGACCCTCAACGTGTTTCAATCTGCACAGACTCGCAACGATGGTTGAATGAAACAACTGAGAAGACCGTGCAAGTGTGTGTGTGAGAAGCCCAGATGACTCGGCTCCTGCCGTCAGCTCTCGAGGCGACAATTTCCTGTTTACAAATGTGTCGGAAAGATGTCTTGAGCTTCTTACAAAAACACACGAGCTGGCCAGAAAAAGAGACATTCTGATGGAGTCTGCTGATTTAAACAGTGGAGAAAATGAGGTTTGAAGTGAAGGCTGACTGACGAAACGACCTTTCAATACCGACTTCCATCTGACATGTTAAATTTGAAGGAGAACAGTTCAAAGTGTGCGCGAAATGCAAAAAGTCTGTTTTGGCGACAGTTTAACTCGCTGTAATTCCGCCAAGGTGTGCTGGACAACTTCAAGAGAGCGTTTTAGGCTCAATGTTCCACGCAGAGTATGCAGACCACAGTCTCGCTGGCACCGCCTTGGCATTCACTCGTAATGCGCGGAGGGGAAAAACAACTCGGAAAATCCGAGTCGCACTGTTACAAGTTGTTTTATCACGCGGAATCTGAGCTTCGCTTGAAGGCTCTTTTCAGTCAATTACGCGGTGGCCGAAAAGACTATCTTGCACGAATTCAAGCCAGTTAGTTGTGCAGCATGCATTTGAAGTGTTCTGATATATCTAGTTTGCTCTGCAGTGGGACCCTGACTGGGGTTACTGCATTGCGGGTGGAACTGAGTATCTTGTGTCAGTCAAAAGTTGAAGCGCAGAAGCTGCTTATCTTCACTGCATGTTGGAGACGGGCGAGATGATTAAGATGAGAATGTTAGATCCCCCAGACAGGAAACCGAGAGGAACTGTCTGAGAGAATAATCTTGAGGAAATGGTGATGTTGAAATGCACTTGGTTAGCAAGTAAACTTGAATCAAGCTGACAAGTGAAAAAGATGTGGTCAACTTCAACTGAGCGTTCAAGAAAGAAACTTGGTTTCACTGTCGTAGGGCATTTCGAACGGAAGACTGTTTTGCTTCAAAATAGAGACAGTGAACTCAGAGTCGAAAAACAAGTCTGTGTGGTTGAAAGCGATTGACCAACATGAGATCTTGTGTCCTGCAAAATCACAGTCTTTTCTGGACTCGAGAATTCAAAACAACCCAGAGAAGGGTTTTGGTGCAATAGATCAACTGAACCTTCGTCGTGCTGTTCGGGAGCCAGGTTGGGAAGTTGTTCCCAGCAGGAGCGGAACATCCCGCCGAGGGAAGCGTGAAATGCCTCATTTTCCGCCCACAGCGCGTACCTGGTGACGTGCAGGCTCGGACTCTTCACAACAAAGCTCGGAAAAACTTCCTCCACACAGTTGGACAAGACCCGTGTGTATCCCCGTTGCACAGCTGTGTGATGATCCCTTGCGTCTCCAGCTGAAAAATTTCATGATGTCGCATTGTTTTGGTGGCCGTTCTCAGGAGCCAGTTCAGCAACTTAAAGTACATTTTGTACCCGCATTTCAAGTACAGAGCTTGCCCCTGTCACGGAGTTGATTTCCACCAGCTGTAGTATCGGCGTGGCGTAACACGTTCAGTGGAGCACGAAGCTGTCACTGTCGCCGCTCTCGGCCCTCCCACACTATCTCAGTTTACCCAGCGTTCGACACGTTTATTTTGGCACACACGAGTTGTGATACTGAAGCCGTAATGACTCTGTAATTGCCCGACACTCCTCTGGGCTACTCTCGCCTCGTGTCAGCTTTGGCACAGATTGCCGACTTCAGCTGGTCTGACTTCACAAGGGGAGTGAACACTTTTCAAGTTTGAAATTCGATTCTCAACGATTGCTAGAATCCAAGATTCATCACTGTAGGTTGGTTCATTCGGGAAAACTGTCCCATTTGCTTGAAACCTCAAAAAGGCACAACAAATTCGTAGCAGATGACCTCATATTGAGGCAGCGTTTTAGCAAAACCGTGAAGAGGCTTTTCATTTGGGGAGCATACGCGGGAATTATTGTTGTGAATGGAGCGAGAGAGACGGGCGAGCTCCCCGTGGAAAATGATGAGTCCGCTGTGGTTTCTGCTATTGTCGGAGGACAAAGCGCTGAAGCCTGCTCAATCCCGACCATTGAAAGCCTAATACTATTAAGCTTACTCGACAGCCTCTGCTTTTACCCACTAACTTAATTATAGCTTATGATGTTTTGCACTTAGGAGAGCATTTGAGAGGATTTTCTGTGTTAAAAGTTGAAGGTGCTTCAGCAAGAAAGGTTCGTCGGGAAAGTCTGCCATTGTTGTCTGTTTGCTTTTCAAAAAGCCGTGACCGGGAGTGCATTGTGAAGAAGTCAGATGGTCTCCTGAAGCAAACGGCTTTTCGTGAAAACTGATACTTGGGGGAGAAGCCCAATCAAGAGGGTTCGAGCGGCAATTACAGGCGCTAAGCTGATGGCCTTTGTTGGCTTTGGTATCGCACTGCCAAGGTGGTCTCAATGCAGCAGAATGGCTAATCATACGCTTCTCCACAATCGCTATCCGTGACCTTTTCAGTTCCATTTCTGCTCATCATATTCAGCTGAAACAAAATTCATGAATTATTTGCATGTTGTGAAACGGACTGCTCGTCCATGTTATCATGTCACATTGAAAAAGCTGATTAGGAAGGTAATGGGATGACTTTGAAAACACAAAAATCCCCGAGGAGTGCACTTGAGCTGCATTTGGCATGACATGGCCGCGGACGGTTTCCTCGCGGGCTGCATTCAGCGCGCGTTGAGGAGCAGATCGCGTGCGCGAAGAAATTGCGTCGAGTCCATGTTGGAGCTGATGTCCCAGTCGGGAGCACTGCGCGTCGCAACTCCAGATTAAACCGTCTCTACAGAAGCTGTGGACGCACCCATAAGTGCTGGTTTGTGATGCCATACAAAGGAAGAGGCATTGACAACCTGTCACGATCGCCAACCAACCAATATTTCAAGTCTCTGTGGCCCTCGATGTGCGCTCGTTGCAAACTGGTTTGTTCGTGACAAATGACAACAGCGATTTTGAAATGAAATTGTCATTTTTCAACACCGACAGCTTCTTCGGTCAGTGGCTGTTTGTAGGATTCGAACGGGTTCAGTGTCAGAAAGTCTTGAAAAATTGGACAAAGCCAGGTCATCAACTTCATTTCACCGGCGTGCAAGTGAAGGTCATCCCGTGATGAGATCTCTGTGTCCATAGATGAAGTGAAGGCTGAAAAGTGCCTCCCAAGTCTGATTGGATCTGCGACTCGAAAGGCAACGGTCACCTGCGCGAAGCCATTCATTCACCCAGATTCTGACTCCGCGATAAGAGTGGACGTGCTGACTGACGGTTGTCCAGACAAAGCATTTTGGCTGCTTCAGTTCCATATGCAGTTCACAGATCTCTGCTTCATGTTGAGTTTTTGTCACGTTTTGTGAACAGAACAATCAAATGACAATTCTCCACTTGTTTTGGAAGCTGCGATATCCAGTTTCGAGTAGCGTAGACGTCAGAATGTGGAAAAGTCAGATCTTGTCGACAGTTGAGTTGGCCTGAGGTAAATTTCGTGAGTGCGCTTCAGCGCACAATTCACAGAGAAGGAATTCGTGCATTTGTGGAAAGGTGGACGAGTGATGATGGCCGTCCATCGTTTGAAGCGCAGTAACTGGGTGTAATAGGGGAAGTTGAAATTTGTTCATTCTGGTGGAAAGATAGGAATGGTAAAATGAGTTGAAAATCGGTCCTTTATCGCTGTAATTTACCTTTTCTTTGTCAATGTTAGCTTTCATTTGAGCGGTTGAAATGCATGTATTCGCCTGCCCCACAGACTGAGGCAGACTTGCACAGACCATTTTTTGGAGGCATCCGTTATTATGTTCTTGAAAAAAAAGGCACCTTCTTGCAACAATCATGTTTTCAAGAAAGAGAAGAGTTCAGTTGCGGGAAGACATTTCAGGTGACTATCGTGTGTGTGAGGTTCTTCGACATCAAAGGTGCCGAGAAAATGCACCTCCTGCATTGGCCACTCGGGTTACAACTTTTTGCCGTTGTCACGAAAAGTTTGAACAAACGTGCAACTTCAAATGCATCGGTAAAACTGTGAGAGACAAAGCGGGGTGGAAGTCGGCAGCAGACAGCCTCGCAGACGCGCCGCGGTCAGGGATCGCCCCGCTCCAACGCATTCATAACACCCCATTAGCGATAACAATCTTATTTCTCTCCCTGTCAAAGCCTCGAGTTTATTTGACACTCCAGCCATGAATGAGCATATGCCCGAGTCCATGAAAGCCACAAATATAGATTGTGTAACTCAACACAGCGCAGGAGACAACGTTGGCATCGACTCAGGTAGATATGTCCCACCGGCAGGGTGCCTTTTGAAAAGCACAAGCTCTCTTGCTGAGAGTCGTGTTTGTCGATATGAACTCGAGGTGCAAACATCAAAGAGTATATTCATTCGTACCTTTAACCTAACAAGTCAACCTCGAAAATTTTAGGCGTCAAGAAATTGCTGTGGTTTTCAGTGTAAACATTGCATAACAAAGCCGTCTGGAAGGTCTGCATTGTAAGAGGACCTAACTGTTGTACATAAATTGAGAAATAATTCCTTTGCATTGTAAGCCTCTTGGCTGTTTATGTTGAGCATTCATTGGCGCTGTAGTGAGAAATGGCTTCTTCTGATCCACTGCACCCGTCAGTCTTGGCTCAATGCGCCACCATACAACCTCACATGGTCAGAGGCAAATGCACCCAACTGACTTGACTCTGCTTTTTGGAACAATTGGAAAACTGATATGTATCGTTTCAAAGGATCATCTTGTCTTGGAGACAGGCTGCTAGCAACTTTCACCCATGTGTGCAGTACTTGGCGGCTTGTAATTGCTTTCGATTCAAGAAATTATGCCAAATTTCATTCGAAAATATTCTCACCGAAAGATGTCTCTTACATTTCCATTGTCAGGAGTTCTTTCAGACGCGAATACGTACGAGCGTACAACCCAGTGAAAATCACTGGTAGACACCATGAGCTCAGAAAAGGGTTCTTCAGTCAGCCACACTGACAGGGATGATCGCGTTCCAGATATCCCTCGTATGTACAGAATCTGTTGCTTTTGTTTTCGTGTGACCAGAACTCAACGTTCTTTTGCGCAGACATGCACAGCTTTGCCCACGAACAGGCTTTGGTGCAATTTGTTTCAAATTACCAAGTCGTTGTTGCCATTTTGGAGAAGCATTGTCATTAGTCCATTACAAGTAAATTAGCCTGTACTCGTGGGAGTTTGAGCGCCGTCGCCGCACTGCGCCCTCGTCCCACTGTGCATATCGTCTCGCCGGCCTGTCACGCCAGCTTCTGTGCGCCTCGGTGGCTACGGCGCCCGCTCTGTTCCCAGCTTAGAATGAGTCAGAAATCACGTTCTAGCCGAAGGGAGCGGGAACACCATCTGTAAGGGACAACCAGACATCAAGTTTTGCCTGACTTACATTTTCTCTCGCAATCAACTGGGTTTGGTTTTCTGTCTGGAAAGGGACTGAAAAAATTCAACGCAGGAAATATTTCTTAACTTGACGTGCGGAAGACAACTCGTTTCCAGAGACAGTGCGGATTGAACGAGGTATCAAGTTGTTGTGCCCCCGTGACCCGGTAGCCGAGGCGCGATGACATACCAATTAGGCAGTCAGCTTCTCCCCGACACAGGTCAAATCAACCTCGTGACAACCTGCAGTACATTACAACACAAACGACTTCCAGACCGAGTGTCATCAGTGCCCTCGTGATGCATGGCGAGATTTCATGACAGCAGTCAGTGTCGCTGCGCGGAGTGTGCGTGTGGATGATTGGAATCAGACACTTGAATCGGGCGCGTATCGAGCCACCACCTTGATGCGCGTTGCTTGAGAGACAAACAACATCCGACGAGCGGAGAGCGACCAGATTTCCTCCTGTTGACCTCTGGTGTTTTCGACTGCTGCCTGTAAAACTGAAGGCAAGGTTCTCAATCTCTCAGTTCCTGTGAAATCACACAACTTTGGTCAACAAAGATTTGTGTTGTTGAACAGGTTTTGGGTGAAGACCCATTTCAACAACGACAAGCGGACGTACGACAGGTTTTGTGACTGCACAGTTGTAGAACGGTTTGGGGGGGGGGGGGGTATTAAACAAAAAAATGAGACGACTGCAAACACTGAATTAATCCGTCTCGTTTCCCAACACAACGGTGCCTATTTGTTGTGAAGTCTGACAGGCATGTAATGAAGTTGCAGAGCATTGTAGTTTCTGCCACTCGTCAGGAAGCCACTTGACCGGAAACATCCGTCACAATGCAGGATCGCTGAATCTGTCCTGGATCTGAGGAAGGGCACAGATTAGTCGAGCACTGAAGCAGAAAATGAGGGAATAAAGCTGATGGAGATGCAAATCCGGTGAAGAACAGGGCGCACTGCGACCTGACACAAAATCGTGCGATTGATTGCTTTGCGATAAAACTGCGAAGCGTCTACAGACCAGAATTGTGTGCGGTTGTCGCGAAGTGAAATTTTGGAACGACGTATATACAGAAAGAAGCAGGCTTTGCTGCCTGTCAGTTGGTGTTGCTCAGTTCTGGGCGTCCCTGAGAGCGTGGGACGGAACTCTGCGGAGCTGCGCGGACTCCCGCCCCGGAGGAGGGAGTCGCTCTGCGGCGACCCGACCTCGCGGGACGGGGCGCAGCGACGCGCACCGCTGCTCGGCGCAGCGAGGCCGAACCGCGCCACCTGCCCCCGCCCCGATACTGCCTCCCTCCCGCCCAACCAAGCTGTCACATTCCGCCACTGTAAATTATCCATTAGCAGCGCAGTTGGTCATTCAAGAAAGACTCAGGCTTCCACTGATTGGGGTTCTAGTTTCTTGCTCACTGCTGGATGAATTTGTCAATGAATTGCTTAGGCACAGGAACAAACTTAAAAGTCGTCCCACATCAACACAAAAGTCACAGATATTGCGCTTAGAGAGGGAATAGATCATGTTACAGGACCATGATGATATTAGTAGACAGAACAAGTGGCTGCGTGTTTTGAGGGCAAGCCTAACCCCGGCCCAACCGACAGTTATAGATTATTCATGAATGCCAAACGAGCTTTTATTGAGGTAAATTGGAAACGGCTTCATATTTTGTTACGCACAGCCAACTCGCTTTATTTTGTGAAACAATATTCATTTCATCTTTGTGTGTTTGTAACATGCAACCCTCGTGGTGCCAGTGTCGAGCCCAAGAGCAACGGGACATCATGAGGACGAGACCAGAATAGTGCTCGTCCGCCAGACAAACTGATTGAAGCAGTATTTTTTGTCGAAGCTGGTTTGTTTGCGATCTCTGGGCGGAAATAAATTTGCTGTCGTGGGCACAACTGTTCAGAACACTGCATTGAACGGACCATCCGAGATGTTTTGATATGTTTCGGCCTTCTCCCTTGTCATCTCGCATTCAGAAATAAGAATATAGTTATTGAACGGAGCGGCAGAAGTGCTTGTATTCGCGTGGCAGCTTTTTACCCAGCTGTGCATTCACTAATGCAAAATCCCACTGCAGCTCCTAATGCTATTTAGTTTCACATTATTCCATTCAACTGGAGCATATTTCATCCTAATGCAGATTGACTGCCTGTGCCTTCACATAGCAGTCAGCTGCAACAGCGCTAAATAATTTAATAACGAAATGAACTGCGATAATTTAATGTCATTCCTCTCTTTTCCATTATGGCCCAATTTGAAGAGCGATCACAGTCTTTGTTTACGTTAGTCACTTCCCTCCCACTGCTACTGAAGTGACCCGGTGCCTGGCCACCCAGATGTCAGCGAAGCCGATGCCAATCTTTCTGCAGAGAAGCGATTGTATCGGAAAATGTCCTTATTGGAAGCCCAGTACGTGTGTCCAAATTAGTGAGGAGAACGTCCAATTACCTCTCAGTACCTTTGAAGAGCCTTGCACATGGCCTTTTCAGCATGCTCAGATTTGGAGATAGAAAGTCTGCAGGCCCAGGTCAGTTTTTGCCACACATCGTGCAGGGTCGCAGTGTGACGTTTAGCAGAAGAAAAACGAGCACGTCTCGGAAGTGTGCAAACCACTCCAAAGTCCCCAAGAACGAATGCGCTATGACAGGGTTCTGCGATCTGGTCGGAAGTTGCCTCACAATTTCTGTTCGTTACGTTCGAGCACAAGGCGTCTTTCTTCTCGCCAGCATCTTGCAACAGCGAATGAAAAAAGTTCACCTGGCCGACCCCTCAGCAGTCAATTGCGAAATATCGTGATTGGAGTCCATCGAGTTCGTGGATGATTTCCCGTCAAGTCGTTTTGTGAAACGTACGAATTATTGATAATTGTGTAAACGTAGCAGTGCATACAAACAGCAGCTGTTGGCTCTCTCTCAACGCTCTTCTTTTCCGTTGAATGCACAGAGGTCATCAGACCTTTGGATGGTCGTGGGTCGAGTGAATCTGGCTTGACTGCGTGCACTGAAGTTTGCAGTCGACTCTTTTGGCCAGAATTTTCTTTCTGCAATTTCCTGTCACTCTGAATGATGTGAGAACTCACAAGAAGAAGTTGATAATTTTGGCAGCCCACGTGAAGGGGTGATACAGGTTGATCTACATTAAATTGCTTATCAAAAGCTCATTTCACAGAACAGTAGGGGAGGAGCAGTTATGATTAGCGGCACGGTACGCAGGTTAAACAGGTTTGCATTGTGTAGATAGCAGATGTTGCACGGATGCCTGCAGACCTCGGCGAGGCACAGATTGAGCAGTGCAAGAAAATCCTTCTGATTCACTTCGCTTCATTCCTAGTGATCAGGGATGTGTAAAGGCGGCGAAAAATTGTCGACACTGAGCGATTCTGTGATTTGAACAAACTCGGGAACAGGAACAGTGCGCCTGCATTTCTACTCGATGTCAGAAAAAGAGTCGGACTTTTATGATACTTCTGGACCTGTGCATGATCAAAGCGAAAACCTCAATTGTGGATCGAGGGCACGTCTCTGGTAATTATTGGTCCGGGGCAAATACACAGAAATCGGCTTTCTGTCGAGAAGCTGATGTGCGCCGCAGATTTATTCGCGAAGCGAATCTTTTTGCCTAAAGGCCCATCACGTCAACACCTGCTATCAATACTGGATTCAGTCAAGTGAATCGCATCCAGGAATTTTTTCTTCTGCGATAAATGACTGGGAGGAAAGAGCTGGGAGATTTATGGTTTGTATGTATGCGGAGAAAGAGAGAAGTTGGCCCGAGGCGGATTTTGAGGATTGCACGTGTCAGTGATCTGCTAATGTAGCACAACAGACTCGTGGTGCCACGTCCGTAATGGTTTCCACATGAGGACAGTCCTCCTCCCAGGTGGCTACAATTTCTCCACTTTACATTGGTACACTGTCGGTGTGAGAGGAACGAGTTGTTGTTGCTGGTCTCGAGGTTGGTTGTGGACTTTCTTAGCTCGTCGGATCTCTTCAGCTCAAAGCACCGGCCTTGTGTGTCAAAAGAAGGAATTTTGCAACCCCGGGAATTTTGCTTTGTCAGGTTCTGTTTCTCAGTGCTGCTGATGTTTAAAGCCAAGACGCATTCACTCGGGACCACATGGGGCCTGGCAGACTGGTACACCGGGACTGTAACAGAATGCGGGCTGTGTTGCGCTGCTGTTAGTGTTGCCAGCCACCCGTGCAGGCCTGATGGACGGGCGCGGCGCCCCCGCAGCGCCGCCGCAGCCGCAGCGCCGGCCGGCGGCCCGCCCGGCTAATCAGCCCAACCCAAACTGCCGCCAAACACACAGGACTTTCAACTTCGTTTCTTCTTCTTGGTCTATATCCGTTATGAACGTGGATTTCTTTCAGTATCGTGTCAAGTCTTGCTTGCGTGTTGATTCAAGCTGTTCCGGTTGTCTCGGCTGCTCTGAGACTTGGTGATGGAAATGCGGCGTTCTGTCGTCGCCAGCGGTTTTCTCCGGCTACTGACGAGTCACCCCGGGGTGTTTGTGAGGTTTTGTTTCTGATTGTGCGAACGCTTTGATCTCGTCAGCGCCCAAGGATCCGTTGCTTGATCTCGTTACTCGTGCTACCTGGGTTCTTCGCGCATCCTCGTTATGTGTTGAAACGAACCTCGCCACATCCGACCCCAACTTCTCCGCCTACAGATTATCGCGAAGCTTCTGTTTTCTGTCCCGAACATTCGTCGTTTTTTGATGTCTTGTGTGTTTCTGTTTCTGGAGTTCTGCATCATATTTCATTTTGCTTGAAGAAAAGCAAAGAAAGAAAACAGGAAAGTCGGTATTGCACAAATTAACACACCAGTTGTTTGATGACTCAATAATTTACCAGGTAGTTTCTTGGGAAAGTTAAGTTGCGGTGGTTCAAAGATGACAGCAGCTTTGACGTGGTTAGATTAGCCAGTAACAGTGGTGTGTGTTTGTTTAGTGCATTATGGACTTCTGTTCTTGGCAGTCAAGCGTCAAGCGATTCTCCCAGCGGGACTCCGCAGACCAGATAACTGACCGCAGCGTGACCACTCAGCTGGACACCAATTACCGTATAACACACTCCAGTTCCACCGCTCTCAAGTTTTACTCCGTTGCCGCATGGTTTGCATTTAAAATCTTGAATGACGAGGGCGGCTGAAGTCAGAATCAGCCTGCAAATCAGGGCCGTGCAAGACGAGGAGCGAAAGAGAAAACGTTTTGTTTTGGAACATTGAAGACTGCAATTTCCACGGTTCCATGAATGGAAGTCCCACAGTCCCACATGACACAACTGGCGATGTTAGTCGATCGCACTGATTGAATTCTTGTGCTGTGTGCAGACGTAGACTTATCAGAGGAATTGGTGACATGTCCTTACGCAGAAATAATGTTATTCAAGTGCAATAGCAGTAAACTGAGAAGAAAACTACTACGTTCAGTAGTAGTCGGAGAGGCTTTGGTTTCCGCATTTGTCATACCTGGTGATCATTGATTTGGAAATTAATTAGCTGTGCGTTGGAGCCTCTGAATGACACAGCGTGGCCGGGACACCGGTGTACACATGACACACAAGCTGGTCAGGACGCTAGTTATGCGTAGTTAGTGGACTCAGTACTTCACCGCCCATGTATTACCCTGTCCTCGGCACCTGATGAATGGCCCACGACCATTGTGCACTGAAATCACTTACACCATTTTTGGAGGCATACGAAGAAATTTAAACCCTATTTGTGACAAGGTGCCCCACCATTACAACCCCCAGGCCCCCAGGCCAATGTGTCTGCAGTCTCAAAACGCCATACACCTATAATACAAACAACATTTTTCTAAATTTTCATGGCGTTTGCCTTCTATAATTATCGCTGTACTGAGGAGTTGGCATGACGGCAGCCATAAAGAATTACCTTCATTGTTGGTCTGTACATTTGAACATGTTCTACCTTTTTCAGTTCACATCAGCAGGAGTTTGGTGCAATAAGCTTGTACTGTCACAGAATGAAGTCCTTTTTGCTTCACCCGTGCGCACTTTTTGATACTTTCTCTCACCAGCCAACAAAAACGATTGCATGCATTGAAGCAATCATCGCGGAAGGTGTACGGAAATTCTTGCTTGTGTGCAATCCTTGGAACTTCACAAGTTTTCATCGCAAAAGCACGACTCGTCAGGAGGCTGATTTGCAATCAGTTTGTTTGAACTGACCAGCGATACCTGTGCGTGCACCTCATTCCTGAACGATGTGACCGGCGATACTTTCCCACCACGCTCTGCTTTGATCCCGAGTACGATACGACAGAGGTACTTGTTATCTGTCGACCCCGAATCATATTTCAATTTGATACAAACTCAGTTTCTATGAGAACCATGATCGGACCGTTCACAACTTAACATGATGTGGAGCCAGAAAATTACACTCGAGTGTGGAGTGTCTGCGCCAATGCAGTGAGAAGATTGACTTCAATGTCTGCGGTGATTTTAAATGTACACTTGTGACGTTTTGCCATTTGTCCTGCAGAGAGGGGTCTGCGTCTTGCTGTTCGCTGCACACACATTTTCTCCTCGCATCACCGTGATTAATGGCGTGCAGGCCAGATCGCTCAATTCATTTTGGCAGATGTTTCTATTCTTTTGTTGAATTTTGAACATTTTCTGGGAATGCAGCAAGAGTTGGAAAGTATTCAAATCTTCAAATCTCATTTGCTGAAGAAAGGGTCCATCCACCACCAGTGATCCACTCCGTGACCAAGGCGTGTAGATTTCATTGTGTCTTTCAAGCCCAGAACTTGTTCCAATAAATATGAAACTCAAACGGTTCGTTCATTGGATTGCCTCCGGAAAAGTGTTGGTGCTCCAGCCGCGGTTGCAATGCAGGCTTGACTTGCATGATATGGAGATTCCTCCCCTGCTTCAAGTCGCTCGTCCGGTCCGACGGGCTTGTCGCGCGCATCCTGCGTCAGCGGGACTCATTTCCTGCGCGCAGCTTCCGTGTCACTTTTCATCCCGCTCCAATTTGTAACAATCAAATCAAGTGAAGGTAATAGCTCCCGGGCAGCATCCACTTGATTTAATGGGTGAACGACGTCGATAACTCCAGGCTTTAATACTATTTACTTGTCAAGTGTTGCCTTATTTGGCTGCAGCGAAAGTCACAGTTTGGCCCGTGATGTGGAGGGCTGGGCGGGGCAGGAAGCTGCAGCCTCGAGTGCCTCGAGTCACTCAGATTTATGTATTGCAGTCTGATCATGATCACCACCACCTCACTGCAAATTCCCCTCGTTGCAGACAGCGGGCCTCATTGCGCTTTGTGTGCGCGCGCGCGCGCGGCGTGTGTGTGTGTGTGTGTGTGTGTGTGTGTGTGTGTGTGTGTGTGTGTGTGTGTTGAACGGAAAGCGCACAGATACTGATCAATAATCTCTGCATGTCTGCGTTACTGTCACAATCGTTGTTGTTCACCATTCGGTTGTTGAATGTGGAGCTCACACCATGTGCGTGACATTTTCAGCAACGACCACATCAGGTAATTTTGCTATCAAGATGTACGCGGTAAGAGCCATGAAAGAGTTCCCGCTGGTTCCGACCATTTTCTGTGTCTTACCGATCCATCCCAGTCGGTTGCGAGTTTTCCTTGCGTCCGGAAATGAGAACATATAAAAACGGTGTGCGCCTCTATTTGCGTGGGATTGAGCACTTTGGCTGTGGTCGAGATGTATCTCGACCCGTGAACAGAAGGCTTCAGTGGTCCGCCCTGTCCGTAGGGAATGTAAGGTTGCAGGGCCCTGAACTTCTGGTGCTTCCCCCATCATCCCTTTTGTGTTCTCTGGATGGCCCCAAGGTTTGCAAGCTGGCACGGAATAAAAAGATAA
>JAAUXT010127951.1_pt1 | contig 56911 bp, 61 predicted proteins | sample 7278171 | NCBI WGS metagenome assembly JAAUXT01 (sample SAMN14350112, study PRJNA611818) | marine sediment metagenome | isolation source: surface marine sediment (1.8m) | place: French Polynesia: Moorea | collected 2018-08
AATTGACACGGTTGGTTGACCTGAGACAAAAGCTGACTAGCAGAGTCCATTGTCCTTCGTGGAGACCCATGAACATGCTGAGTCTCAGAATATTTGGATACATCCTCGTACCCGCACGGGAAGTGGTGTCGTCGCTCTCTCTGTGTCGCAGAGATGCGTTTTAAAACCTGATCCCTGCCCCTTTTTGCCCTGCAACAAAATCTCACGTTGGTTGGCAGTGTGGAGGTGCCAAGAAGTGGGAGGAAGCTCGAAATTAATTCCCACCGCATTTGGCTTTCGTGCAACGGCAGAATCGCCTGTTTGAATAGGAGCGCTGGGAGTTGTCTGCTTTTGAGCTATTCAATATCATTAAAGCCTAAATATGGCTGGTAAATTGTAATTGTATGCCGTGCTCCGGTGTTTCAAAGCTGGCTTGCAGTGAGGCTTTCGAGAACTAGAGACGCGAGACCCAACGCGCAGAAGTCGCGCTCAATTTGTGGCTGCAGGTGAGTGGTGGATCCCTGCAGTGTCTTCTGCCTATTGTGGAGGAGGATACATTTGATTCCAGGCAAAAAGGGGCGTGTGCCTCGCTGCACGGCACGGCACGCCAGTTTTTGTCGCTGCTGTTGCATACTGCTGCATTCGCCTCCTCTGCGAGGAGTTGCTACCTGGCATTAATTTTTATTATACAAATTTGGCTAATCAGGCCGTTTGAAGCGCCGAGATCAAAGGAGCTGGTGACAGCCAATCCCCGGGCGCGGCAGCCGAGGCGGCGAGGCTGCGTAATTGTGGTATTGCTTTCAGGAGTCGCCCTTTTACTTTCAAAGGCAACCCAGAGTTGTATCTCCCCCTTCTATGTTTGATTTCCCCGTAACACTTCCACCTGCAAGTGGGTGGGGCCTTGGCACAAAGGGACAGAAAAAAGGCAGCGGTGAAGGAAAAAACCTGCAAAGAGAGAAGAGCTGCGTTTGTTCTCGTCTCAAAGAGCCTCGCCCTAGATCAAGAAAACAAAAGTCCCTTTGCCTTCACATTTCCCACATCTCTGGGTCGCAGCATTTTCGATCACAGTCTCTCTGGAGTGCCTCTTTGCATGTTGTTCAGTTTAGTGTCGCATTTTAATCAAGAGAAATTGGCAGTTGACTTTTTTGGAAGGCGTTTACTACACAAGACACATTCTCTTCATTACTTATCGGTGTTTAGATACTGCAAACGTGTGCTTGTGTGAGGCCTGTTTTGCCTTTCTCATCTTTTTGCGCCTTGTGTGAGTTCTTGACTTTTTTACACGGAAGATTTTTGGTGGGGCGTTGCATTTCGCCTTGCGACACACGGGTGACAAGAACCTGGCTGCATTTGACACGCACCAAAAGCAAACACTAATGTCCTGCAGTGGAGCAAACGCAATTGGAGACGAGGAAATTATTAGTGAGTAACGACGATTTCAACACATTTTGGGGATTCGTGCAGTTCTGTTGTAATTTGAAAACACACGAGGGAAAACTTATATTGGCTTGAAGCGTTTGAATTCAACGCAACACTGGATTATTGCGAAAGTGAAGGTGAGATGCATATTTTGCGATTTTGAATTTTTGTTTGGGATGCAGCATTTGCCAAAAGTCGCAACAGACGGTTCCATATTTTTTTGAAATTGTTGAGTTTATGTGTCACAACCAATTATTTTTTCGCTGTGAGAGATCAATTGGAGCAATTGTGCTTTGTGTTTTCTTTTCGGGTTGGCTGTCCGCGGGCGCTGCAGAAATTTGCAGGATTTAAATTGTTTATCGTGCGAAGTTCTTGCTCAGAGTTTACGAGTTTACAGTGTTGCCTCCCGCCCCCTGCCCGCACGTGGCAGTGTTGTCACACTGGTTTTACTGATTTGTGATGTTTTTGTCTTTTTGCAGGTTTACCCAGACCGCCCATGTATGCCATCCCACCTCCGCCCGGTCAATTTCCACATCCGTTGTATAGTCCAGAATTTTCACAAGTGCAATGGTAAGTCGAACTTTTTGATATTTTCTTGCGTGTCGTGACTGTGCGAGATGCCGGCGGAAGTGTTCTTCGTCTTTCTTTCGCATTTTCACCGTTTCCATTCTGGATGAACTGACAATGTTGTGGTAAATTTGGCCTGAATTCTTATGAAACAGTGATCCGTCACACAAAATGAATTACATGTACCTGGTAACAGATATGGCATTGGGAAATGATGCTTGCTAAACAAGCTGGGTCAATATTCGACTTGTAAGGCCAGAAATGAATATGTTATGGTTAAAATTGATGATACATTATGAGGCGGGCCTTTGATGTTGGAGAGGAGATTTGCTTTGCCTTTGATAGTGGAGGGCCTGTGGGACACATTAGTTTCAGTGTCATGAATGTTTGATTCTGGATCGAGCCGAACATGGCATCAAGCATATTTAGGGACTGGCGGCTCCGTCTTACTGCCTCCCGCTGCTGCTGCTACTGCTGCTGCAGAGAACAGGCGAAGACGGCAAGTCGTGCGAGTCACGAATTTTCCAGTGCAGAAAATCGGTTCCTCTCTTCTCTTTCTCCCCAAAAACAAGACCCAGATCAGAAGATTATGAAGACTTTTCTTTCTTTGAAAAAAAAAAAAAAAGAAAAACGGCCAGATTTGAGAGGAAAATGGAACAATCACATACTGTTGGAAAATATTCAAAATATCTTGTTTGTCTGGTTTGATAGAAAGGTGAAGAGATTGTAAAGTTTGGTGGTGAAAAGATTGCGAAATGCCTGAGAGAACGGTGAATCCGGTCTTCTGCTGAAAATCCCTGTTAGAGCATCTCAGATATCGTTCTCTCGCTGAGTAGTCTCGGTCTTTTGGCTTGTTCTCAGGAGACAATTTAAGACGGTTGTTGTCCTGTAGTTACTTTTGACTCAGTGGGCTTTAAGAGGATTAGATTAAGCACCAGTACAAGGGGACAATAGGACAGAGATACTCCTTAAGAGGAGATGGCGTGGAAAGAAGAAGCCCTTTGATCTGCACAAGGCCTCCAGCTGCACGAGGGATAGGCTGCACCACACATGCAGGCTGGCGGCCCTTCCTTTCTTTCTGCAGCGATTCTTGGCTGCCTTGACACGCTATGCAGAGAGACATACAAGAAGGACCTGATGGACTTATGTAACTAAATTGCGTGCCTGCAGGAATGAAGAGAATCCTTGTGCTGAAGATCCCTTCTGCGACCTGCAGGTGTGGAATGTCCTATCATTTTCCTTTGATCTTTGATATACGATAAGGTTTTAGCATCCTCCAGCTTCTTCAGAATGTTTTTGTCTGCAAGTTTTTCAATTCTGATCGTTAAGCTGTGTTCTCAGTTCGGCTTCCTGACAAATTTGAATGGCGTTCTTCTCCTTGACACCCACAGTGGATCGTACTGAAGCACTGAACTTTGCCAATTGTCAAAATACGGACATCAATGTGAGATTTTCACAGTATTAGCACACGTTGATCTGGTTGAAATATTTTATTTATGTGACTTTTATCAGAACTATTGAAAGTTCTTTGGTCGCCAAATTCCCGTTTGGAACGGAACAGAGAGAGCAGGATATTGTCGGAGAAGGAAGGTGAAGAATTATAATCTCCTAATACTGCACCGGATTTTGCAGGACATGAATAATTGAGCGCGTCCTTTTCAACACCGACATCCTTTGTCTTGCATTTCCCTTCCTTTCGTTGCGTGCAGCGCGTGCGTTCGAAGTTGACTTGACACAAGTTGGGAACTGGTATACGTCGTACCTCTCAAGCATTCATTGCAAGTTCCTTTTTAGCTGTGAAGGCGACACTTCAGTCTGTCTGAAAAGTTGAAGAGCAGCTTGTACCTTTGACGAGTGAACTTTTCAGTTCTTCCGAAGGCGTGATTTGAAGCAAATTAATTTGAGGACCTCATTTTGAACTTGACATTCAAATCTTCAACTTTCGGGTTGAGACCTTTTCATATGCTGCAAAAACTCATTGTTCTTTTCAATTAATAATCTGCCTCCGTTTGTCTCTTCTGATCGATTGGGAGCCGGAAACACGGATTGTATTAGTTCTGGAAACACGATAGCATTTATTAATGCAAAAGTTGAAAACTCATCAAGTGGCTCTTTTAAAATGAAACTTGACCCGCGAACGACTTTGATTTAAAATAGCAATTACAGAAGTTGGCATTGTGATCCTGATGTCGTGACGCTTGCATTATTTTTGACCTTAGTTTTATACAAAGTCGAAACAAAAGGACAAAAGCTTGAAAGGTTAGAAAAAGAGATTTAAACTTATGATTCAGGTGACTTTTATGTTTTCGCCTTGAAAATTTTCAAGTTGATATTTTGTTACAAGAGGTTGAACGTGTACAGTTTCACATGAAGGACTGTGAGAAAAAGAAACAAAGGCGGTTGGGCGGAAGGGCATCGTGGAATGCCAGTTTGACTGACTTCCAACATTCAGCAACATCTGACTCCAATTCTGGAAGAGAAACCTTTCGAGCGTGCGCTTTCAGTTTGACTATTTTTCAGCTGTGGAGAATATTGTCAACAAGGTTGCTTGAGCACGCTTTGTCTCTTGTTTTGTGATAGATCTGTTTACTTAATCTCGTCGGATTAAGTTGATTAATATCGACCCTTTTCTGCGCAGGTTATCAAACGCAGGTTGATACGACTGCGCTCAACTCAAGAACCTTGCCCGTCTGGATCGGAGCACTTGCGCAACTAACCTTTTCCCCCTCGTGGTTTTTTTTTTCCAAGAGTATTTTTGTTACTTGGTCGAACGAACCCCGTACCCCTCCTCCCGGGAATGATTCTGCATGAAGTACATAATTGCATCAAGCTCATTAGGCCACGGAATCTGTATTGATCACGGATGGAGTTTTTCGTTTGATCTCGAACTCTGGTATGAGGGGAACGGCATACTTCACTTGTTCCAAGTGAAGCCGCATTGACAGCGGTGCTGGGGACGGCGACGAGGGGCCAAGGCTCTGCGCGCGTGACCCGCTGCGCAGCTCGCGCCCGCCACGCACGCAGAAGCGGGTGCGAGAGCCGCGGAGCCGCAGTGTACGGGATCGGCTCCACATTTGGTCATGAAGGAGCATTTTGGCCACAGAAAAGAAACCAAGATAAAGACTTTCTTTGTTGCCCAGCTGCTTTCAGCCAACTCGTCCCCAAGCAGCACACTTTTTGTTTCCAGCCGAACTTAATTTCTTTTTGATGGCAGTCGAACTCGGAAACATTGCCTTGTTCTGCTATTCATGAAAGTTTGATGCTGAATTGTACATCAAAGGACTAGGAATCCCAAGGCATATTAGGTCGCCAAGTTACAGCTTGGATTGGGGCTGCTCGGTTTAGAAAAAGGGCCAAATCTGTGGCCCAGTGTAATTCCTTTTGGGAAATCAGCGGTAAATATGTGCAGTTACGCAGAAACTTTCTTTTTCAGTGGTCTCGCTTGTTCAAACCTGGTCGCTATTTGGTCTGAAATTTTTCACTTTCTGACCTTTCGCAGACTCTACCCAAGGCAGAGTCTCACAACAAGACGGGTGCCGATTTCTTTGACACCAAGGCAAGCGATTGTTGGCGCATATTTTGCCTTCCATTGTTCAAGGCGGTGGGCGACTTAACGTTCAACCTGAGATCACGGAACAAGCGTCCAGTGACTTGTGGATGTTCCTCACATTGGAATTGTTGATGCAGAAATTTGATGTTCACAGTAATTTCCATACAAAGCAACAGAACAACGCATAGCAACAGAAACACATGGTGATTCCAGCAAACACATAGAGTCTGTTGTATTGTAATTTTGCTGCGGAACATGGAGCAAATATGAACCATTACGAGCAATGAGGCGCATTTTTGGCACTCGCTGCCCGATAAAATTTAGCCAAATTGGACAAGGTGTGTTTTTGCGTTCTCCATTGCGAAATATGTGCACCAACAGTAGGTGTGTAATGGAAATTTGTTGTGGTGTTTGCAGTTGAGAGTGTGCCAAGATGTCCTGTCCATGAATGAATAGGGTGTAGGTCTCTTGGTCGCAGACATTTCATCCGCCATTTGTTCGTGTTGTACAGATTCTTATTTCTCCATCTGAAGGCTTGGCAACTGCGCCGCGCGTTCACGCGTCAAACGGTCACATTTCTGTTTTGATCAAGGAAACCTGCGGGTTTTTGCTTTTGTTGCACATTGTGACACAGACGACTAAGACGGTCCATTGAGTGCACACACTTCAGCGCGTGTCCTGTGCAACATAATTTTGTGTGACAATGAATAGAATGTGCAGTTTTGACATGAAAAGAGAGCACAAATGATTTCTTCGATTCCGTGCCGGTTGCTGCAGTCTGACTTGTGCGCTGTTCTCAGGTGTGGCAGGAAGATGTAATCGGGATATTAAACCTCTAATCCATCTCCCGACTCTCAACAGAAATGTCAGGGCTTTGTCAAATCATTCCCCGTCTCCAACAATGGCGCGTAATTTGCAGAAGGAAGACGCGAACGCAAAAGATAATTCGAGTCCGTTCTGAGCGAGTGACGTGCGGTGCTGAGAGGAAAGACTCCCGAGTTCACTCGAGATTCGTCCTTCTCTAACTTTTCCACTGTCACCTCTATTTCCGGTCCGTAATGGAAAAATGGGCGAAGTCTGGAAGCTGCATTCCGCAGCAGGTGCTACGGGCGATGGAACTTGTGACAGATTCAAGCCATCTTTGTCCGGGATGTGGGGCTTCAAAGTGAGAAAGTTGCGTTTCTGACTGACAATCAGCCTCTTTTTACCGATTGGAATGGGTTTTTTTTCTGATTCTGTACCTTGCGACTGAGACTTCCTTTGTTATCGCACGCACCAACTGTTTAAAACATCGCTGCGAGAATTACAATCACTGCAGTCCTTCCTTGAGGGAAGGGTAGTCTGCAGAATTTTGAGAAAGGTACGTTGTAAGATATTCATTTTCTGTTCCGCAAGAATACGAGCATTGCGTCTCATTCAGAAGTTTCCTGCGCTGAATTCCCCCCCCCACACACACACACACACGCCCACCCATTTGTGGAATTTATATTTTCACTCGCTGCCGTCTGGCAGAAGAGTTGAATCCAAGACGGCTGCCTCAGCGTCAGTATCTCGTAAGGCACTGATACCCGAGCAAGTGTTCTTGTAGTGATGCAAACTCACTTTGGATCCTTTTCCAGTATTTTGTGGGGGACAAAAACTCGGGACCCGATATGGTACAGCGCGCGGGTGTTTTCGCACCCATGTGACTCGGAAAGAATTCGAGTTGAGAAATAGTGCCTCCAGTGAGTGACACGTATCGTACAAGATATATCAAAGCTTGATCGTGTATCGCAACAATCGACACGAGGTGCTTTGATATGTGCTTGTGGTCTGAATATTCAGCATTCACGGGCTTCACCAAGTGGCAAGTGAAACATCTGTACCGAGATCAGAACGACAGCACAGGAGCCACAACAAAGCACCAAAACCACAATACATCTTCACAGTGTCTGGCCTATAGTGTCTTTCAACATTTGATTGGCAGTGAAGAGAAGCTGAAAGTGTCCAGCCAAATTAGCGGCTGCTCAATATGGTCATGTTCCTCGCCGAGTCCTCGGGAAGCGCGCCATTGATAAAGCATTGATGAGATATCAATAAATATTTGAACAGAAAGTGGCCCCGCGGAGGTTTCTATTTTACCGCCTCGCCCGGAGAAGAGAGCGCTGTTAGCAAGTGAGCAAGTGACCCAACCAAAGCACATTGCGCTGGAAAATCAGCCGTCATTGTTATTGTTGGGCGTTACTTCGTTTTGGGTTGCATCAAATCGAATTGTCTTCCAAAGTTCTTCTGAGTAGGAGAACTCTTGGCTCGTGCGCACGGCTGTCCAGTGCGCTTCTGACAGACAGGGATAGGATGCTCTGGGGCGGCCATGGATCATACAAATTGTCGTTCTCATCACCTCAGCTTTTGTGCCGCGTGTTTGATGACCACACACAAGGGGACCACTGGCTTTTTGTGCCGCCGTATTTGTACGTGGAAATGAGGTATTGAGCATCGCGCTGAATGGGGCGAGTGATGTTGGATAGAAAGTGCAAACTGGACCGGATCAATACAGGAAGCTCGGCTGGACGGAGCTGTGAGGGACGAGGTCAGCGCTTCTCTGTGCGCCGGTGTGAGGCCAAAGTAAATCTTTGTAAAGGCTCCTGGCTGCGGTTCATCGACATTCTCTCTGAACCCGAAGTGACCAAACGCCCCTGGACAGAACATGACCCGTCTCTGTCAGCTGTTCCTGTTGAGTTCTCGGTTTCGTTTGGTGTTCACAACGGGACATCATTTCAATACCCCATTCACACATTTCTAAACTCAAGAATCAGCCTGAAGTGGTGTTTTTATTCAGATATATTCTTCCAGGAAAGGAAGAGGAAGGTCAGGTACAGACAGTGGTCTTCTCTGCAGCCTCTCTCAATGAACCTGCACAAAAATTTTAGGCTCCAAACCACGAACAGAGACTTGCTCTGCACAACCTTCCCCAAAACTGCGCTCACACTGAAAAGCTGAAGGCTGAAGCTTCACCACTGCCAAGGGTGTTTTCCATGCTCAATAATCTGATGGTTCTTTTTGTTCTACAACCAATGTGCCCAGATAACCTCTTTGATCCTTCGTTCCGGGAAAAATTTGCTGGAGATAACGGCATCGATAGAACGGAGTTTTTTCAGCCTGCAAGTGTTGGTCTGATAGCGAAAATGGAGCATTTGAATAGTTGTGTTCGAAAAAGTGCGGCGCGTAGGTGCAGAGCACATGGGAAGCGTCGACAGGTTTGTTCGTGGTTCCCACAGGCTCTGCTGGCAACAAACCGACTTTCCTCAAGAACGAAGGCCTCGGAGTCTCTTCGGGTCTTGTCCGTTCGCACGAGACCAGAACGTACTGGATCGTTCGTCTCCGAAAACCGAACTTCGCACGTGCCACAGAAGATACGAGCGTAATTTGGTGCAAGAAGCGTGTGGTGCAAGTAGATCTGTTTCAAAGAAAAAATAGAAAAGTCATTTTGCAACAAGACGTTTCATCGTCTCTTCCACACAAGAGAAACGAATGCTGTGACAGATGTTGCCTTGAGAAAGCAAATGTTACCCTAGTTCTGACAGAGAAATATTTGATAGTTTTAACCCTACTCAAAGTGTTAAGCTCTTTCAGATTTTTTTTCTCGGTGCCGCGGCTGTGGACAGTGGGCACCGTCCCATCTTTCAATATTTGTCAAGCATGTCTGTGAACCTCATTGTCCACATTAGGCGGGACAATTCCGCCGGAGTCTTACAAATTTTTGCGCCCAAACCGTGCAAAGTCGGGCGCGCGGGGATCACCGTCTTCTTGCGCTGTTTGTTTAGATTCCCAGTGAAAATTGCACTGAAAAGGGTCCGTAATAGCGTCGGATGCATTCACGGACATTCCTTGAAGCTTTTATGAAAACTAGGGATTTTGTCCCACTCGCGATTTTTTCTTGTGTCGGCTTCCGTCCACCATTTTCCCAACGTTTGCAGTCAGCGCGGCCATTATCACACATCAGATCTCCCTGAAGATTTACCCAAGAAAGTACTGCGGAGCAGCTGGCAATGAAATTGGAGAAAATCATTTCAGCGCTGGGTAAATATTTGCCACCACCGAATCAAATATGATTCTGAATTTGGACAGATTTCGATAGTTACTCTAAAACAAACAGTCGCGCGCAAATTGAGTGATTTTATGCTGCGAAAGGCTTTCTTTCTCCGCCATCCTGAAAGATTTTCTTGGCAAGTGGATTGGGATGCAAAAAGTGGGAAAACAAACGAATCCTTCTTTCCACTTGCCGAAGAGAAGCTTTTAATTTAGCGCCACTGCGGGGAAATTAACAGTTCCAGTGGGATCTCTCTTTGTTTTTTGTGAAGACAAATTAAATATTCCTCAATTAACCAAAGACACAAGAACATTTTGTTTGACTTTGTGGAATTGTTTGCACTCTCAGAGACAAAAGTGTGTGTGGGGGGGGGGCGCAAGCTTCCACAGAGTGACTCGGTTGAGAATCCAGAAAATTAGTGAAAGCGTTTTCTTCACCGGCTGCGTGACCAAAGTTGAAGACAGAAACCTGACCAACCGGTGTCGGAGAACTCGACATCAGGAAGGGACGGAAAGGGACCACTTGACTGGCGCATTAAATACAGCAGCTAATGAAGAATGAAATAGGCGAGCTTAAGTAGAGCCTCTGAAGCCAGAATGGACAGTAATCATGTGGTCATTGGACACGACCATATTGGCAATTGCAGGATCATGTCTATGAATTATTATAGGGGTCTCGAGTGACGGTTAAATAAAGGCCCGCGGCCAACGGATTACAGGCGCAATCGAGCTTTGTTTGCAATTTAAATGCAACCAACACGTGATGGAAAAAGCTTACCATTTACTGGTTGAAACAAACTGCTAGCTTTTATTGACAAATAATCATTGGTTGGGGATGTCCATCGTTTGTCCAAGCTCACCGTCTCGTACACGCGTTCAGTGCACAGAGCGGACTGCAGGGCAGTGTGCTCGTACAGCTGCACGTTGCTCACAGTTCTGGCTCTCTCTCCCCCGGACCTGTGACGACAGGTTTCCATGTCCAAGAGCGAGATGATTGTAGTTTCGCTCAGGGATGATTGAGCAAAAATCTTGAAGTGAAAAGGAATTGTGACCGGTCTTTGATGCGGTTTTTGCTTTGAAAGCAACCACAAATGAAAAATAAAAGAGTACAGGATGGTGTGGACAACCTGTCGTTGAAGATGTTGTGAAGACATTCGACGAAAGAATAGGGAAGGAAAAAATCTGACAGATTATTATTGATGGCATTGTATGACAGCCTGCAGCACGTAATACTTGAGATGGTTTATCTTTTCTGCGGTGCAAAAAACATTGTGTACAAACAGGTATGTGAGAGGCACCTCAAGCCAGGGCTTGTAGCTGTGGGCGATTCTTGAGAACACAGCCCCCAACTGAACAAGGTACGCAAACTATTGGAGAGTCGCACAAGTGGAATAGTTTCTGGGCATTGCGCAAAATCTGATCGGATGTCCAGTTTTTGTGCTTTCTCAAAAGAAGAAAAAGATCGTGTGTCCGGCTGAACACGACTGCCTCACAGTCAAAGCTGGCAACAAAAGCTCTGTTTGTTGGAAGATCAGAAAAGAAGAGACCGCCACAAAGGCTGCGCAAGACGTCTTGTGAACAAATGATGTCATATGAAGCAGCGTTGTAAAAAATGCAAGAAAAAAGCACAGTCCATGCACTTATCGAATTCCAAATCGACAACCCGAGTTTCGTGTTTTATGTTGGTCACACAGTTGAGGAAAGAAGCCCAGTTCTTTGTTGTCACGCTTCCTCTTTTTACCTGGCGGATGCAATGGGCACGCTTCCTGTGGGAGCTGGAAGTCAGCAAACTCCGAAACAACTTGGCGGACTGCGTATGAGGAGTCGCATTTCGGCCATCGCAAAGTTTTCTCATCCTTCGCGTCCAGCTTCGAGCGGATGTCACACCCGGCGGCGAGCAGTTGCAAGCGTGACTCGATTCGAAAGCGTCTCAAAAGTAGTCCTTTGTTCTGGAAAACATTTAAACGGAGAAGGTCACGAAGCACAATTGAATCCTTGGAAATTGTTCTGGCCTTTTTGTGCTGTTCTTGTGTGACACAAAATGCGCTTGAAGGCCATCACATCGCGCTGAAGTCCTGCGGAATAAACTTTCATGTTTCGGCGAGGCGTTTTTCTGGTTGCGGCAGTTTTCTTGCAACACGACTCAGCGTTCGAATCTGAAGTTCAGTGCCATGTATTGAAAAGATTGAAATTGTGCACGAAACGTGAAGTGAAAAAGAAGTCGCTTGCTTTGTTCTCTTAGTGTGTGCGAAAATAATTTCTGTCCAAAATCTTGCGATGAATTACAAGCTTGACGAGTGAGGTCTTATTTGCAAAGACGGAAACTGAAGAAGGTGGTATTTCAGCTGCAGTGCGAACTCTGAAAGGGTATCTGCAGTTGCACGTTTAGTCAGTCAACATTGCACCGACGGGAACGAAGATTAGAGAGGGCAGAATATTTGTGGGAGTGAAGGGTTATTTGGGAAAGGGGAAGGCAATGTGGAATTGCAGCAAAAATAAGTAGGAATGTCGGCAGGGGAAGCCTTTAAATCTGTCAGTCAGGGACATGTTGCTGTGCATTTCGATTGCAGTTTAATCTGAAAGTACTGTTTATGTTTGCAATACCTCCTGTTGGCGCTTGTGGTATCTCTGCCTCACAGACGTTGTGCCGACTCCTTGCCTGTGCGTTCCACGCCTGGAATTGGTCGGTTCCCAAGAACGTGGTATTTTCTGCTTTTCATTTCTTTTGCAGCGGTGTTGTGTTGTTGTAACTCGCAAAGAGAACCAGAGCAAGTCCATAATCCGACACAAGAACGAGTAAATGCCGCACTTTAGGAACAAGGTTTCACCCACATCGTGCGAAGTTTGGCCAGGAATGGTCAAAACGAACCAAACAACAGGAAGTTGGGCAGGTCCGGGTGAACAAGGAACTGGGTGAAGAGCCCGTCTCCCCTCAAGAGGGTTAACATTGGACGAGGTGAGGCGACTGACAGAAACCTTGATAACCAGAAGTTCATATCATGCGAGGAGCAGAGCTGTCAATCAAAGCAAAAACAATGCCTACAAAGCTGAATTATGACAGAAACATCAGCAAAGCCCAACTTGCAAACACAACATCCAAGTGTCTTGAGACTTGTGGGAGCTTATGTTGCCCAAACCATGGGGGGTGGGGTGTTGAGCTGGCAGGACCAGATGATCAAGCCTGACCGACACGTGGCTTACGACTGCGTTTCACGTGTTTTTTCGTCCCTGTCACTTCCACTTATTGCCAGCAAAACATTTTGAATTTCGTTTTGGGTCCACGATGAGTTGCTGGTTACATTTGTTGGCTGTTACGTCGTGAGAGCAGGTTTTGCGGACAGAAGAAACAAACCTCTGGTCTACCACGCTCAGCCGGCTGCCTCTGTTAAATTCAATGTAGCTCAGCGTGACGGTATCTCCCAGTAATGCACTCCTCACAGCTCATCTTGTGGTAGACGTGGCTTCACTCACTCCAAGGGACAAATTACTGGGAGATAATGTCACTTTGAGTTCGACAATATTTTTATCACATGAAATTTTTCTCATAAGCTCGAAAAATTCCGTACCTGTGACAAAAATATTGTCTCACTCAGCGTGACATTATCTCCCAGTAATCTGTCCCCAGGCGTGAGTGAACCCTAACGTTATGTTCACGCCGTGAACCGATGCTTTCCCACGCAGGCAAGGAAACCGTGCGCTTTGAACGAGAACCTGCTCAAAGACGTGGAACGTCCGTGCAAAAACCAACACACAGTTCCGGAGCAGCTGCCTGCGTACAGACAGAACAGAGCTCAGGAGAACGTCTTTGCTCAAGGACACAACGCGAAGGTCACCATCGTCGGAAATCGTCAGGACGACGTTTTCTGCTCTGCGTGAATTGTACATGAAGAGACAATGCTAAATCTCACTTTTCTGTCCTTTGTGTCTTTGCAGGAATGGTCCACCAGGGTACCCCATCACCACGGCAGGGTTCCGAGGGCCATACCCCACGTCATTATCTAGTTCAGGGTTAGCACGCTTCAGTCCGGGGCTCCTCCCGCCCCACATGGGCCCAGGAGGCCTGCCACATCAAGCCATCATCACTCCGGGACCAAAACAAGATATTCCACACACGCCAAACGAGAACCATAGGTCGGGACACTTTGCATTTTACAAAGAGTAAATATACCTTTATTATATTTTCAAATACATTGTGAGACAGCAGATTGTTTGAAACATACGAAGCTAAAACTAAAGGCTGCTCCAGTCTGAGGTGCATTTCATTCCACTTGAAGTCTTCATCGACAGGCTGCTGTCACACAACGATTTTTTTTCATCTCGAACCAGAGTAGCCTGGTGTGAAACGACGGTCTTTCCGTTGACAAAATGCGTTCAACGGGAATCAAACCAACTGGCAGTGCATTCGGACGTGTATCAAAACAAAACAAAAAAACTTTCATTTTGCAACGAAACTTCAACTCTGAATTTTGCAAACATTCCCATCCTTACTATGTTCGGATTCAGCACAGAAAGATAAAAGTTACGAGAAAAAACATCTGGAAATGAATGCAAGTTTGTTTTGAAGGTTATTAATTGAATGTATGTAAAGCAAATTTACCTTCTTTTTTCCGTGTGTTCATTTGTGCTTTACATAGATCTAGCAAAACCTGAATCAATTAAATGTCTTTCAGGAAATTATGATTTGCGCTCAATGTGCCCAGTGTCTTCGCTGTTTGATCTTTCTTTGAGATGCAAAACGTTCGTTTTGTGTGTATGTGAAACATGCGCTTTTGTGCGACCGCTTTTATCGTACTCATGCAAGTCAAACTCACAAGCAGATAAGACCAATATTTAATTGACTACAAAAAGATGTATTTATTTTCCCTGTTTTTGTTCACATTATTCGTCTGTATTTTTGTTTGTGCATTTTCATGTCATTTTCTCTCTTCTCTTTCTTCTCCGTGATGGTTTTTTCTGCTGTGTGTTTGTGTTCAAAAGATGTTGCTCATCTATTTTTCCTCCGTGCCAAGTGCCATACTTCCGCTCGCATCTTTCTGCGAGCGCTTTTTTGCCCTTCTCTCATCCCTGCTCTCTGGACTGCTTCTCCCAAATTAACAGTTCCACATTCCCCAGAAGTTCGTGTCAAGGTGTCGAGATATTCAGTGAGCAAGAATGGATGTTGCGGCACGAGTCAATCGATCTCAATAGCAACAGTTCTTTTGTTTTCGCAAAAGGTGGTCCATTTTTGTAGTTGTGGAAATCATAAGAATTTACCCCAGGCTGCAGCATGAAGATCGTATGAACAATTGTCCAAAATTTGTTCCCACAATGTGCACTGCTGATGTGCGTCTTTGGAAGGGGTTCCCTTCTTCCTGCGAAGCCTGGCCTGGTTGTATTGTAAATAAGCATGTCTTGAAGCTAGCAGGTAGCTCCAAATTAGCTGCCACTCAAACACCAACGAAGCTTTTCGCACAAAAGAATGTTTGGATAACGTTGCACTGTTGCAGAATTTTTGCTGCCCAGTTTTTGGTTTTGTTCACGGGTCATTGAAAGAACGGCAAGGGCTTTGGAACATGGGGACGGACCTTTCAGGCCGGGGAAAAGAGCGCACGGGCAAGACTGCGTGGTCCATTGTGGTGTGGTTCGCACGAGCAAATTTTCGATTCTGGGTGTTAGTTTCGTTTTGAGCTGCCGAAAGTTTGAACTGAGACTGACGAGCGCTCAACAGCAGTTGCTTTGTGAAGATTTCTTGCAACACGAAACTCGTTGGCTCGGACGTGGTCACTGACTGAATGTGTCAAGCCGAATTGGTATTGACAGTACTTTTTCAGTGGTGCTGTTAAATTTTGATCGTCCTTTCTGAAATGCGAGCGTGTGTGGAGTTTCTGGGTTGGAAATCTGACTGGGGAGACACGAATCTTGTTGTTGACTCTGACCGTGGCATCTATTGTATCCATCGTCATCTGGCGCGGTGTCATTTGCTCTCATAACGACACAGCATTTGGTGCAAGTTTGGTAACATTCTAACCTTACAACCTGTCCTTACGCTTTTGTCACGACATCGCAAGCGGCACAGATTTCGGCGCGGAGAGGAAGAGTTTTTGTGGGGTTACTTGAGTGCCTCGGACAAATGTTGAGCTGCCATTACCAGGTGGTGCAAATATTACAGGTTGTTGCAAATACGTGAAGATCTTGTTCCGAGTTGGGTCGTCAAATTTATCAACCAGGCACTGTGCAACGCTTCTTCTCTCCTTGGGACTTTTTGTCGTCCTCGTGTGTCCGCTGAAATCCAATCACCTTTTTGAATTGAAACGAACGGTGTCGAAAGTTGTGCGAGGAAGAATAGCAAGAGAAACCCTTTGTTCAGCCAGTATCCGTGGCGGTTCAAGTCACGAATAGAAAGTTACAATTTTCACTTGTTACTGTGACCGCGTTCCCTTTCATTATATCAGCTAATATTACGTTATTCATTCCGTCATGATAATCAAAGTTTTTTGATGGCAAGACCAGCTTGATTTGTGATATTGAAGGCCCATTGATTCTGGCAGTGGCGGCTTAGCCTTGGGTTTGGGGAAAGGGCGTGCAGCCAATGGTTCATTAGTTAGGCGGGCGGCTGCCACTCTGTCGCGGTGTGGCTGGAAAAGTCGATGATTCCAAGTTGAGGACAAAAGAGGCGAGATTTTTCTGCTGGAAAAGAGAATTCAGATCTGCTCGTGCGTGCATGTGGCACGAACAACTAATCAACAGTCAGGAGGTGAGCAGGAGGGATGTCTGGGTCCTGACCTGTCCAGAACAGGTGGTGATTAGCAGCAAGATTTGTAGCCTCGGCGAGGTCGACGTACAGGTCGTTAGATCGTGCGCGTTGCGGCCCCTTCGCTGCGCCATGGCATCTCGTCATGCAATTCTGACAGGATCAGTCGATCCCTTTGAAGTGGACAAGTATCATTTCGGAAGTGGCTCAAGTCTTGCTTTGACGAACAAGTTGATTTAGGGGAGAGCAGTGTTCATGTGGCCCCACCCTTCTTGTATCCGTGCCTTCATTTTCGCCTTGCTTCTCGCTCTCGCTTCTTTGATACATTTTTCTGCAGCTTTGATGACGAAGTTTATTCATCTCCTTTGGAGCCTTTTTGTTGAATCATTTCTTCGTTTTCAATTTCATTGTTACACATTTCAGCGCCTTTGTGCGTCTCTTTGATGATAATTAATTTTGTTATTATCTTTTTTCCCATCGTTTTGTTGCAGAGAGCAATTTTGAGCTGTTGCAACGAGGCGCACTTTTTCGCCGAACCCGTTTTTGTTTTTGCATTTGTGGATTGATTTTACCTTTTGTGTTCATCTTTTGCAGGTGTGGCCCCTTCTTGTTGCTAAATGTGTGTTGCATGTATGAGAGCTGTGTGTATGCCGTAAGTCCGAGCCAAGCTGAAAGCTGAGCGTCAGCGTTCTGGAACACGTACTGAGGCAAAAAAGAGAGTTTTAGCATGGGAGATCATGACTAAAAATTGATCTGACGCAAAATTTAAACAACCACACACATTTGGAAAATTCAGAGCACTTGTCTGGTTCCAAGCTAATCCACATCCAAAGACTGTTGGCAAGTTCTTTCTTTGGCACTGTCACTGCCTTCAGGCTTTCAGTCGTGCGGCGTAACTTTGTGTGTGCTCCAAGTTACCTTTTCACCATTTAACTGTGTCAATTTGTCAGTTCACTTCTAATTGTGAATATCAATCTGTCGTCCCACGTGCTTTAACTCTCTTTGTTGTGCCTCTCGGTTCCAGAATATCTTGACAGAATTCTCCTTTGTGTTTGCCTTACAGATATCACCATCCAGATCATCCAGATGCAGATGGACATCCAGATGTGGCCCCCAAAAAGCCCCACATAAAGAAGCCTCTGAATGCCTTCATGCTCTTCATGAAGGAGCAGAGAGCCAAAGTCGCCGCCGAATGCACGCTTAAAGAGTCGGCAGCTATTAATCAAATTTTAGGCCGACGGGTAAGTGTTTTTACCCCCAAGCTTTTGTTTTGCCATGGTTTTGACCAAGCCGTTTTGTTCTTTTCTGACGTTGCAGGCCCCCAGGTTATCTGCATATGCGCAATGGAAATAGGGAAAATGAACTCACGCCAGAAAAGAAAAAGCCCTACGTAAAGAAGCCCCTAAATGCCTTCATGCTCTTTATGAAAGAGCAGCGGGCGAAAGTAATACAAGAAGGGACCCTAAAAGAATCGGCAGCAATAAATCAAATTTTGGGTCGAAAGGTGAGTACCGGATTCTGAACCCTAGGTTAGTAAGGTGCGCGGGCTCTTCCTGTACATACAGCCTCCACCAAGATCAACGCGACACAATCACCAGATCCTCGAAGACAATGCCAAAAATTTTGATTTTTGTATCCTGTGTTGATCTTGGACAGGTTTCTTTTGATTTTTTTCCTGATTCCAAAGTCAATGGCATCCACAGCCCTTGATTTGACCTCTCACTGTACAATTTTGTTTTTCTTTGTTGCACGGTGTTGCTTCGAAGATGTTGGAGAATCAGTTTGTTGATCACTGACGTTAAATTTTGAAGACTTCACTGAGAACTCACGACGTGCTTTTGCACAGTTGTGGCATTTCTTTGCGTTCTGTTGAGTCGCATTTCGTGCTTAACTTGCCGATTCAGAGGAGACACAAACAGCACAGCTTAGTTCGTCATCCTGAGCAAAGATGAACTGGATTTTTTTTCCTGCAGTGGAAGGGAAAAAGTCGACAAGTTTGTCGAGAGGCTTCACTTCTGTAGTGGGGTGGCTTCCATTTGTTGGGAGTAGCTCAAATTGCGCAGAGACCGTGTTATTTGATTGGATGTTTGACAGCATTTAAGAAGCTACAAGTGTAGAAGGATGACTTACAATATCATTCACACTCGATTGTTCCCCTCGCAACACGTGTTTCTTGACAGGGGAAAGAAACTGAGAGGAAAGAAGGAAAGCTGTGTCCCAGGCGCACAGCATGACAAGTTGCGAGAAGTAGTGAACACTAAATTTTGGGTTTGTCAAGTTGTTCAGACTGAAGGGTGAGCGGGTGACGACTGTCTTGCGAGTGCAAAGACTGGAAAATTGCTGGGACGACTTCTGTCTCCAAGCCCCGTTGGCTTTCTTTTGATTGGAAATCTCGCCATTTTAGAAGCACTGAAAACGAGATCGCCCGTTGAGGAATGTCCCAATTCAGGCATAGCCTCACCCATTCCCCTCGAATCATATCCCGACGTCCTTGTTTGCCCAACAGTCTGTCTTTCGTGGCTGCGTGCCTTTTTCATCTTTGGGAATAAATTCAGCAAGCTGCCGGGCGTCGAGCTTCTGATTGCAACACTCTCTGCCATGGAAACCCCTCGAGTTGGCTTCAATTCTGCCAGCTAATAAAGGCCTCGACAATATTGTTGTTTAACTGGGGACATGTGTTTGACAACTTTTGACTTTCTGCTCTCCCTCGACGAGATTTATATTACACCGCTTGATACCGAAGTGACGCAAGATTTTTATCGTGATGTTTTGTGCACGAGTGGAGTGAGGGGAGATTGGGCTGCGCTCGAAGCGCAGTTATTGCACAGCAGATGAAATATTTCGTGACCCCGTTTGGTCTCATTCGCTCCGAAACTTTTTGTCGTGTTCTACCCTTCACAAATCCAGGTTAGTTGTTTGCTTGGACGTGAAGAAGTGGAGAATGGTCAAAAGAAGCTCGAAGTCAAGTGAAAATCCGACTACCGTATGTGGGCTTTCCTGGTTTGAAAGGTGGTGTTTGGGAATTCGGAGGCACGACGAACAAAACTGGCTTTTCTCCTCGTTTGTCGTTGGTGCGAGGCTGCTGATGTTCACGGAAAGCACCAGCAGCATGGAACATTTACTAATCGCTGTGCACAATTCGACAGTTCTTTTCGCAAAATTTTGATTTTTCCAAACTCTTATGCAGATGCAGATATGAAAAGCAAAAGCTCTTCACATAAATGACTTGTGCTGTTTCATGTATTGACGTGTAGTGAGTGCGTACACACCAGCTCTTATGAGGGGCAATGAAATAATTAGAAAAGCCCTTGAGAAAAAGCTGCATTGCCATTTCTGGTCTGCGCCATATTGCTTGGCTCTTGGACCGTAATTAATGGTTCTTTGCTCGCTCAGTGTATTTGTACAGTCTCCTTGGGAAAAAACAATGATCCATTAATTCAAGAGCACAAGGAGTATTGTTTAAAAACCAAACAGTGTATTAATTTACTGGCTGCGGTGATGGTTGTGAGGAGCGTGGAGCGACGTGGCGGCGCATCGGCCGCGCCAAATTAGCGCCGCTGCAGCGCCGGAGGAAGCGCGCGAGTGGGGAGTTCCGCGTCTGGGGGCGGCTACAAGTGCGAGGATTTTGAGAAACCTTTAAAAAGTTGCTGATTGAGGAGGAAAATGCAGAGAAAGTGATTGACAAGTGAAGAGGAAAGAAGGTTGGCAAAAGAAGTGCCTCTTGATGAAAACCTTCATATTTGAAGCATACTTGAAGCGCTGAATTCGGCTACTAAAACTTGATGTAACTTGCCTCTTCCACCACCAGCAGTTCCATTTAGCAGAGTGCCAACGTTCTGTGAGTCATTCTTTTCTCCCAGGATCGAAGGAAGGGGAGGGCTGGTGAAAGGACATTTAAAAAAGCAGTTGTGTTTCTCGCAACTTTGGGAAATGGCAAAGTAACTTGGTGTCGTGTGTGACAAATGTCTCTGAGTCTTGCCCCGTCGTCGACAGAAGAAAACCCTGCTGAAATTGGAGCTTCAGTTGTCAGTGCAGTCTTAAAACAGGACTTAAAACCCTGTGCAAAACAATGGAAATAATTTTTGGAGGGGGATGCCCTTATTAAGGCTTTCTGATTACTCCGTATAAAAAAGAAGGTCAAGTTTCGGGAGCATGAAGGATAAAAGGAAAAAAGCCTTTGGTGAATTACGTAGCCAAGCGGTGATCAAAGCGTATCTAGATTGCTCGTCTGCTCGGGAAAGGTGGGGGTAGCCAAGTGCTTGCTTGCAGGCTTAATTGGACGCAATAAGACGGGCAGGGACCCAGGGTGCGCCCAGCCGAAAGTGGTCGCTGGTATGGAAGTAATGTGCTCAATAGTGGTGCAGAGCAGGGTTCCACTGTGTTTGCCTAAAACGGGCAGGAGGAACCCTGCATCCACCCCTCCCGTCGTATTCCCGGCCATTATTCTGTTTCGGTGTGAATTTTCATTTCTCTTGATGCAACATGACTTGCAGTGGATCTCGGCAGTTGGGAACGGTGTTGGTGCCCGACACACCTTTCGCGATTTATTCAGTGAAGGTCGAGACAAGTGAAACACCGGTCTCGGTTGTTTCCCCTTCACAGACTGACGGCAAATCCAGCCCTATTTGGCCAACTAACGAGCCAAGGATGAGGTATAAAACCGGGCAAGGACTGGGGATTGAAACGGACTTTCCCCATCTGCTGTCGGCCCTTTATAACATTCATAGCATTTGATCATATCAACTGGTTGTTGGGCCAATGTGTCTTTGAATAGAAATAGGGTCCCCCAGCTCCGGTTTAGACCCGGTTAATGTAATATTCTAGCCCAGGACCTTCCAGGTCTCCCGCGTATTAACTTGTCACTCGAATAGATCATTGTTATCCCCTTGTCTATCAGTTACATGGGAAGTGAAGCCTTATATGACTGATAAATTCTCTCCACCGCGCACAGCCCAGTCACAAAAAGTATCCCCTTGCATCATCTACCCACACAAATCCAACCTCTCCAATCTCAGGGCAGACTTCATATGCTTTTCTCATTTACTGTTTGACATCCATTCAAGCAAAGGTTGATTTGATCACTTGCCTTGTGCCGCTGATATTTATTGCTATTTCGTACAAATGGTCGACCTTGTTGGAACCTTTTTGGTGCTTTCTTCATTGCAAAGACGAAGAAACCCCAGGTCCGCTGTGCACAGGAATGATAATACGCTCGCGCACTTGTGACAAAAGAAAATCGAACGAAGTGTTACAATGTTTCACAATTGGGGCTTTGCAACAGAGCGCACGACTTTTACTTCCTGGGGTGTAATTATTTTGCGAACCTTATCCGAGAATTGATAATTATGACGTGCGTCGGGTGATACTAACGGTGCTTTTGTAGCACGACGTGTGGAATATCAAAAAAAGGGCCGGTGTTCAGAGTTCGCGTGGGTCGACGTTGCAGCTCGGTTGAAACACATCGCAACAAGTCTCGTGGTGTTCGACCGTCAACACCTCTTTAGTTTAATGATTTGCGCTTGGCGAACACCACAAAAAAAACTTGCAGATTAGAAAAAAGCAATCAAAGTGTAATGTAACAAGCAACTACAAATCAAATTTTATCAAAGAAGTGAACCCACGTTTGGTTATGTTTCCGAAGGCAGCTCAGAATTTCACAAAACGTTGTTTCATGTTTTCACGAATTGCTTTCTGTTTCAGTGGCACGCGCTGGACCGGTCAGAGCAGGCTAAGTACTACGAGATGGCCCGCAAAGAGAAGGAGCTGCACATGCAGCTCTACCCCGGCTGGAGTGCGCGCGATAATTATGCAACACACAATAAGAAAAAGAAGAGGAAACGTGAGCCTCAAGGTGACATGAACGGAGGTGTGGATTCTTGAATAGAACCACGGCTGAAGCTTTAGTCAGACCAACAATCGCTGAACTGCCCTTCTGTCCGCTGACTTCTTTCATTGGTTGCGCCAAATAGCTTCTCAAGACAATTCTACCTTTCTGGGGACCTGTAGGGAGGATGTGAGAGGGACCTCAGCCAGGCGGGAGGGGGAAGGTCATCAAAATGCGCCCGCACACTTGGCAGCACTCTGCTCACTGGGGTCGTTGTGAGGATTGCGCTGTTATGTGTAATGTGAGGGAGTGAGGCATTTTGGAGAACAAAGAATGGTGAAACACATCACGATTCTGCCACACGCACGTTTTTGGAGCTGCTCTGACCTTTGTGGAATTCTCCAAAAACTTCAGCCAGAACAAAGCTTTTTGCTTTTGCGGAGCTTGCGAGGCCTTACACAGGTCTCCGTTATTTGTCGCATCACTGCAGCCATGTCGCCTGCTACCTTCGCCAGCCCCACATGCAACACAGAGGAACTGGAAACTTTTCCCACTAATTTTCAAGAGATGAAGACAGGCATTCTTTTGCCATTATTTGATGTAGCAGGAGAAATATCGCCCTGAAGTGGGCATTGTACGGGCTTCCCAATCCGAGGAGCGTCCATATTGGAAAGTGATGCGGTGGGGCTTCGCTGTCTTTCTGCAGCAAGAATAGCGCTCTTGCGTTTCCTTCTTAATTTTCACCCTCTGCATCCACCGGTACTTGAAACTAAACTGTTACGATTGAGTTAAGTATCACTTCCCATCCCTTACGAGTACATGACATCAAGTTGGCTAAACTTCGCTTTCAGTCATGTGATTCAAACAAAGAAAAGTCATGTGAATTCGTCGAGTTACAAGCTGATTGTTTCACTGAAAAGTGACTGATACAGAAAAGAGAGCGACTCAATTCCTCGTGCAAAATGATTTTCTTCTTCTTACTGTGTGTTACATGATTTTCTCACTCGGCTGAGAAAGGGATCAGGACAAAACAATGTTTATTCCTATTTCTCATACATGTGAATATTGGTAGTCACGCCTCAACTTTAACGGGCGTTGTTTTATGATATATGATATTCCTTAGTAAATGTGTCTGTGTTCTTAGACTGACTTTTACAAAATTCCAACACAAATCGCAACTCAAAGTTGACTCAGCCACATGACTTTCTACGTAATTGAAAATCTAGTGACTGGAACTTTGGCTCAAGTTTACGCCCAACTTCGAAAGTGCTGAAAACTCTCGTGTCTTCCCAAGCGATCAAGGAGAAGAAACTCGAGTTTTCACCACGACGTTCCTCTTCACGTCAGAATTTTGATGTCTGTTTCGCTATGAATCCCCAACTTTCTTTTCGAGAAAGCCGCGCAAACTTTTGACACTTACGAAGCGAAGCCATTTGTGGGGAACTATGTATAACGAGTATTCTTCGTTCCATCTCTCGCGGCAGTATTGTTTCCTTTTTGCGCCAGTGGATCGCAACGAACGTGCAAAAGAAAAATAATATATGCAAAGATGAAGTTTGTACAATCCACAGATCTTGTAGTGTTGAAAATGTGAGACATATCAGTTCAATTCTAGATTCATTGCAAGTTACCGCGCCGATCAGTTGTCAACTTTCATTGTATTCCGTGCATGAAAATTCATTTTGGAACATGTGGAAACCAATACCTTTGTCTTTTATCGTTCTAGAGGGTAAGACCTATCTGTCCGATGTTGCAGAGTGTCCCAACCAGAAGAAATGTCGAGCACGCTACGGCGTGGATCAGCAAAATCAGTGGTGCAAGCCTTGTAGGTGAGTACTCGCCTTCCTTGGGTCGTGCAGCGTGGCCTTGACCCCGTGTATTTCCGCTCTGGACCTTCACCACTTGTGCATGCGCGCAGTGTGCCGTGGGTGACGACCACCCCGGAACCTCATCTCGGCTGGCGAGCGCAGTCCCCGTCGAGGAGTCGCCGAGAGTCGGTTTCGTTTTGTGGTGACCGTGTAGCGAACCAAACAGAAGCCACTTGCAGACTTCTAGATGCAGCTAATGCTGTGATTATCCTAACAATTCATATTCCTGCTGTTGTTTCATCCAAGGCTGTCAATTTGGCTTTAGAAAATGATAACATCATGTGCTCTCTCCCACCTGCCCTGTTTCGTAACGCTAGCATTAACAACTCTCAACTGAGTTCCTATTTCTAACGTTGCACCAAATGGCTACTTTTCTTGTTCCAAAATGTTGATGTTCGTTGCTTTGTCAACTTAAGAACTGGTGTCATTGAAATCATCGAGCTCGTAAGCAGCGTTAAAACTGTGATTGATGAAAACCGAATTTGGAAAATTCTTGCTTCTTTATGCTGTTAGCATTTCTGTGCGTTGGCCTACATTGAAAATTTTGTGCCAAAGAAATTTTCTTCGCACTTTGCCATGAAGCATAAAGAGAACCCAAGTCTCAGAAATTTTTGGAGGCAAAGGGAATAAAATACAAAACAAGGGGCTTGGATTCTTTTGTTTTGCTTTTCATGACAAAAGGCGCTACACAGCGTAGTTCCTGTTATGTACGAAAGAGAATCTTTTTTCTCTGTTTTGCAATGGCCTTCAAACCTCTCTTATTGCAGGTCTGAGTGTGACAGTTTGAACGACAGCACGCATACTCCGCCAGTCAGTGACAGTGACCATTTAGAACTGAAGCCGTTGCATAAAATAGAGGCTTCGGGCGATCTGTGATTTTTCAGTTCAGGTACAGGAAATGTTTCACTAGCGCCCACTGCCCTCGGCTCACGGGGAGCAGACGGGCGGCCACCGCCGGGTGCACGGGGTGGCGTGTTCACAGAGACCTCTGCACGTTTCATGTCCGTCTGCCGTATATTTTGGTTGGTTGGTGAGGTTGTGCCTTGTTGCCAGCAGCATGCCTTCTGACTGGAGTTCATTCCCCGCCTTGTTTGCATGTTGATGGCCTCTTCTGTCTTCTTTTCCATTGTAGCTAATTTCCCCTTTTTTGTTGTGTTTTCATTGTATATTTTGGGACCAGCACTGCTTGGTACAGCCTAAGATGGACCAGCTCGATTTGTACATGCGTGCCTGGGGTCCAGGAGCCAAAAATAAACCTCTCTCCTTGTTGACGATGGTGTTCCAGCATTTTCCCATTTCGACTGCAAATTTTTGTAGACGATGTGTGCACACACAAGGTGCGACGGGACAGTAAACCTTTGCACTTTAGGGGTGCATTTCCACGTGTGATACATAACTTGATGTCGCACAAGTAGCCTGTGTGCGTGTGCATATTTGGTATGCTATTTTCTGTTGGTAACCTGCACCGATGACCAAAAACGACAGTAGAAATGTTTGGGTGAAAGGAAGGAAGGAGGTTTCGGTTTTTGGCTCCTGTGACAACACATTTCAACATTCATTCATGGTATCGTAATTCTTACAGCCGTGTGCCAAGTGGGTGGCGTTTTCTTTAGACACAAGTTGCAACCGGAATTTTACAGCGTCGTGCTTTCTCTTCTTTGTTTTCAAATTCTTGATTCTTTTTGGAAATTTCATTTCAGTTGGTAAAACATGTTTGTTTGGGCAAAAAGGACGGTTCTCTGGATGTTGCATGCGGCGGGACAGAGCTTTTCACGGGATTCTTTGGACAGGCTTTTGGCGTTGTGCGAAAATTCAGGAACAATTTGCCGCCTTGAAAATGACGCGGAAGGACATGTGTGCCTGCAGTATTCGTTTTGTTCTGTGTTTTATTTCGAAGCAGTGTTGTATTTGTGCACATTTAGCTGTGGTGTTGGATTGAGGTTCCCTCCTTCACGTTCTGCGTCAGACAAATCCATCGCATATGCGAAATGAAGAAAAAATGGAGTTTTCAGACACAAACCTTCCCAGCGGATAGACCTCTCGTTTTTCCTCTGCAACTAGCGGCTCGAACTAATTTCACCAACGCATTCCTAATCGAACCATGTTTAGAAATTGTGACGCGCATTTCAAAAGAAAAATAAGGTTTGATCCTAATACAAATAATGTTGCTTCATACTAATAGATAACTTGCTACAACTGCAAGTGGCTTTACAGTAAGAGATTGAAAGTTTTGTGGACCAAATGAAGTTGCAAAGCGCGTTCTCCTGGAGTTATTTCACACACACAAAATTTCAAAAATTTGACCACGCTCTGGAAATGGTGAGCGAGTGTTCTTTTTTGTTTGAAACCCCAAGACACGTGTTTTGGTGTGTTTACAGGAGAAAGAAGAAGTGTATTCGTTACGCTGGTGAAGATGGCGACGACAGCGACTCGGACGATGACGACGACGACGCGAGCAAAGTCGACTCGACGACGACGGACGGTGACCTCGAGTCGATGGGCAGCCCGATGCGCGGTGGCGGCGGCGGCGGCGCTGGGTCGTCGAGCGCTCCGGGACCGCAGCAGGACCGCACCGCCTCGGCAGCGCGAGCCGCGCCCAACGGCGTCACGTCTTCAACGTTATCGTCCACATCCTCCTCTTCCTCTTCTTCCTCCTCCGGCGGCGGCATGACGGCGTTCAGCTCGGTGGCGGGAGGCGCACCGCCCGCCTCGGTGCCCGTGCACCGGGGCGTCTTCAGTCCGGTCGCGGTGACTCCGTCGCGTCCCGGCGTTAACCACCCGATCGAGAAGCTGTGCGGTGGATTGACGCCTCCGCCGCAGCTGCAGCGGCCCCCGACACTCGGCGTGGCGCCGCCGGACGTGGCGCCGCACCGGCAGTTCGGGGTGCCGAGCAGCAGCAGCAGCGCCAGTCTCGTCGCGTCCTCATCCATTGTTCCAGCCTTGATTGCCACGTGAAATCTGCCGATGAGAGTGTACAAAAAAGCGCCATTCAAAGTGACACAGGACACCATTGTTGACATGTGCAAGTGTCGATCAAGATGTTATTTTCGCAAATCTACTTACACAGACATTTCTTGTTCTATTTAGTTGAGCGAAATTGTGCTTGTACCATAGCCAAGAAGAATTTGTACAGAAGGAATTTAGTGAATGAGGAAAGTAACATAGGCAGAGATAACAAAATTTTAACCTGAAAAGGATAGACACGGAACATCATCATCACACTGACGTTTGTGCACGTACACGCTATCCCCTGCCCATGCCACCACCGCCACCCTTGAAGTTGAGGAATTTTTCCAACAGAAATAACGTGAGGAAGAATGAGGACTGCACGTCGCCCATCGAACCAGGATAATGCCAAAGATATCTGAACTCAATCAGCGCTCACTGTCGTGAACTAACGGTCATCGGGAGGTGATAGACACTGACAAACTGTGAAGAGAATCACAACGGCAAAGTGCGTGGTACTTGGTACATTTCCTGATTATCCGAAAGACTTTTTACATGCAAGCCAATGCCTTGTGTGAAAAGTCAACAAACTGAGTCATGGTAGATGTAGACGTACAGAACTTAGCCATTGTGTTGGGTGCCACGGGTTGGGTTGGGTGGGTTGGGCTCGGGTTTCTTGAGGTTGGGTTGGGTTGGCATCATGTTGGGTTTGTGAATTTCAAAACATATGTACAGTGTTGCTTGTGGAACTCGTAATTTTCTGCCAGTTGTTATTTTTATAGTTCATTCTTGGATAGAAGAGTCGAGTTATTGTGAGTTTCTGTATGTCCTTTCACATCTTTCTTTCTTGACAGAGAACTTGTTCGGAAAAGCGACAAGGTCGATTTATGGTGTAAAAAATTGTTACAGGCAATCTATGACATAGTACGTGTACGGTGTATCACACTAATGTTCATCTTTACATATATTTGTCTGTGTTTTACACAATGTGTATGAGTGGTGGCATAAGTAAATGATGTGTTTGTAACAGGAAGTTTAGTAAGAGAAATAGGGTGTGATGTTTCAAAGAAAAAAATTGTGTTCCAGAACAAAATTCAGCATTAACGTCTCCACTCTCCTCTCACTCGCCCTTCTCTCGCGCGACTCTTGTCACTCGTTCTCGTCTGCTGTGCGGAACGTTCGCCGCCAGACATCAATGATGAGGGTCTTCACTGTTTTTATCAGGTTGTGGGACATTCTCTCCAAAGTTTTCTGTTCGCTCGACAAGCCCGTTTTCTTTTCAAGTTGTGAGCAGTTTGAATGGTTCAAGTTCTGTGTTGCTGCAGGATGCCAGACGAACACAACGGCAAGCGATAGCACCAGTACACACGTAGCGAGCGGAAGTGCCTTTGAAAGACGACAATCATTCAACTGTGGGCTAAACAGGGTATTTTGTGCTAAACGTGTACACACCTCAACTTTTCAAAAGCGCAAAATCCTCCGCATTGAGGTGTCACCATTCTGTCCAGCTGATCGTTTGTCGTCGGATCATTGCAAGGAAAGTCTGTCGCTCATTGTTGGATGTAAGGTGAATGCATTCCAACTGTTAAAAACAGTGAATACACTTTCAGATTGCTCAAATTCTTTCCACCTTTTCAATTCGTATGCTGCTTGACAGTGTGGATGAAGTCCTGGGCTTCTTGTGTGAGTCCAATCCAGATGACAGTGACCGCAAAATGACAGTGAACGAAAGTGCCATTATTTGAAAAGAAAGCTTTTGACAATGAAGTGTCGATTTTGTTTTACCACAGTGTAGGAATTCCCTAAATCACGATTCTCTTGCCATTGTGTTGATGATATTATTCTCTGGGTTGTAGCCTGTTGTATCCCAGAATGAGCAAAGCAAACGGGTTCAGTTCCTCTTGTTTTATCCGGTTGTCCGATCGTTTCAGAATCGTATTTATTTTAGCGTGCGAAAGCAGATTTTAGGAAGCAAAGAAAATCTTGATTCGTAGAGACCGAAGTTCGACGGAGATTATTTGAAACATTCTGTCCCTTGTTACGTCGTTTTGTAATTCAAATATTTTTTTTGCCTTTTCAAAATTTGGACCGAATGATGTGAGAGGGCAAGACATCAGACCGACAGACAAGCAAACTCCTTTTGAAAAGACTTTCCAATTCTGTCGTGTTTTGGGAAGATTGTGAAGTCCAACATGTGCAACAATTGTACAGTTTTTTACATATAAATGGTGAAATACAAAAATCGCTGTTGTGTGGCTGTATGAACACAGAACAAACGTCGCATGTGTGTGTGGGAACAACATGCAATGATTTGCGGTGCGTATGCTCAGCCTGATAAGTGTGAGTGTTCAGCGGAAAATTGGATCATCTTTTCTTTCATCCTTCCCTCACATAGAAGAGAAAAACTCAAGACGACCCTTCGAGTACTCAGAGTGGCGTCTTCTTCGCGGCTCCAAAATTTGTGACTTCCAGAAGGTTCGAAGTTTTCAAATTCGTGCAAATAGATGGAAACTTTTGCGACCAGAAAACGCGAAGAGAATCTGCAGACACCGCTCTGTTTCTCAGCTTGCGTACCATCCTGTAAATGAGCCAGTTACATGTGAAGTCTGGAACACGTGTTGGAAGGTTTATGAGATGCATTTGAACATTGCAATATGTATTTATATATTGTTGCTACTTATTTCTGTAATAAATTTCCAAAATGTCAAAGACAGTAGAGTGGTCCGTTTTTTGTTATCAATCGAGTGTGCTGTTCCGGTGTAACAGGCAATGAGGACGACCATGCTCAGAAGTTGCCAAAAATCTCCAAATTTCTGGATATTTTTGACCACCAGGCAGGAACTTTTGACAACTGGTGGTCAAAAATCCCCAAGTTGTTTGTTCAGGTAATTTTGACTTCCTTCAAAAACACCCACAGGGTAGATTCTAATGAAAAATGCCCAGGTATTATGACTGCCCACAACGTGGTGAAAAATTCACGTGCAAGTTCGCGTTTTTGCACGCGCCGACTTGCGTGGAAGGGTCGGGCGAGCACACTTTCTTCGAATCTGGACGTTCGAACCCTTGAAAACAAATTCATCAAGTTTCAGCCAGGGTACTGTTTTCTTGGGACAGATACTTGCAACAATTTGTGTTTTGTGTTGTTTTCCAAATTTAGTAACTTGTTTTGATTGTTGAAAAATCGTGGAGTTGAATGTTTTTGTGTCTTTCACTTGTTGGAGGAAAAATTGGAATTTGCAAACAGTTCTTTTGGTTGAGGCGCGTGAAACCGATCGTCCAATGCGGTCAAGGTGGCGGTGTTCTGTTTGTGCAAATATCTGTGAACAATTCTGTTGTGCACCGGGGGGTGGGAATTGTCTGGCAGGTTTTTTCCTTCTCATATCTCTTCTTTCTCTGTGGTCGGAAACAATTTTGGGATAATTTTTTTGAAACATGTGCTGTCCTTGAGTTCGCGGTGGTTTGAGAAACCAGAATGCACAGTGACAGAAATACAAGTGACTGAAATGCTTGCACCAAAAATGCATGCAACTAAAATGCACTTGAGCAGACTACACAAATGATCAATTTCAATCACCAATATAAAAAGTTCGTCATTTTAGAATTAACCCAAGTTATCTGAACCTGAAACAAGTTACATCATTGCACACAAAGCTAATGAAAATCTTTGCTGAAGGTCTATTTCATGCACTTTCCTAAAATCTTCACTTTGGCCCCACTTACAAAACCACATACAAATTTTAAAAAATGAAAAACTGAATGACACCAGTCCAACAAATTAGTCAAATATTATCCTTCGCACAAAAATCAAATTCAAAAAGACCTGAAGATCTAAATTTGAAATCTATCTTTACCAAGAAATAGGCGTTCACATGGAAAACTCCCTCGCTGCCTTCAGGTAATCTGTTTCAGTCGCACCCGTTTCGGTCATTCAAAATCGAGCGACCTTCAACGATGGTGCAATCTCCTCAAATCACCTGAAAAGGACTTCCAATGTACCGTGGTCCACAAGATGTCACATGCATTTTCGTAAGAAAATATAGTGCCAGACTCCCTCGCCCCCTCCCTACAGACACAATCATTCAATAATGGCGTTCTTTTTTGCCAGTGCTAAGTGTTGTCACGGACTCAACAGATCACGCGCTCTTTGATCTCTGATCTTTTGGGCAAAACAGAAACGACGAAATTCTTATCATTTTGTGAAACAACATGCTTTGGTAGCTCCAGAAAACACTCAAGAAACCAAGAAACAAAATCAACGAACTTGGTAAATGGCCTGTGACATGTCAACACGAAGTTGAGCAACTTTTGGTTTGTATAAATTTCTTCCAGTCTCCCAACATTTGGTCAAAATCTTCAACGTTTTGCTTGTTGTCTTTAAAAATGCTTGAATGTTTCGGTGCCACTTTCAAGGAGTGACATCGTCATCAGGGGTGAGCTCACAAGTTACAACCCAGACCCACCACTGAACTGTGATATTTTTTTCCAGCGAACATTTTTGTCTCGTCCACCAAAGGGCTTGAAAAGGCCAACGCACGGGATAGAGCACCGTGTACGTTAGTGTTATTTTTGCCACAGAGATGCAACACGGCAGTGCCACTCGTGCTATGGAAGTTCCTCGTTGTGAGGCAATTGTGGGAGAAATATTAGTCGAGCAAATTTGTCCATTTGTCACTGCGTGACTCGATCTAAGAACACCAAATTGGATGAAAGAGACGTTTCTATTGACATTCCAGTCTGGTGGACCGCACCAAGATTTGAGCCTTTTCTGTGCCACTGCTGAGAGCGAGAAGAGAATCGTGGCTGCGATGAAAGAGTGGTGGGAGAATCAGTTGGGTACTGACAAGAACAAAACCTTCAAAAGTTGTTCATGCCACGGCAATACCAGTTGAACAGGTAAACGGCTCAAGCTCTGCGATCAAACTTTGAGCACAGTGTGCGAGACCTGTTCTGCTGGTCGCTGTGAACGTGCTCTTGCTGGATTTGGGCGTGTCTGGATTCAACAAGTGTTGAACAGAAGACGAAACCCGCAGTGAACAGAATCAGAATTTACGCGGCGAGGTCTCTACCAAATTTTCGACGACGGTGAGATAGAATTTCACCAGACAAATGGAAGGCAGCTTGAGTTTTGGGGGGGGGGGAGCCTTTTTCGAGGGTATTGCTTTAATGTGCGGAGATATTCACCAGACCTCATTTCCAAAGAAAAGGTATTATCTCCCTTGAAACAAACAAGTTTTTTGAAGTTTACTTTCAGAAGTTTGATGCAACTACCATTAGTTTCAAAGAGACAAAGGCTTTTGCCATAAATAAGATTTCTCTTTGCAGTGAAATTATGAATTTCAAATCAAACGAATGACATCTTTGCCACCTCTGTGATCAAAAATTGAACAAAAGCAACACAGGCCTTTGTGCGGCTTTAGAGGCAGAAAAGTTAGATATAATTACATATGATCATTGGGAATTCTGCTTCTGTACTGTCCAACAGCATCAAGCCGCTACTTGACAATTTGGCAACATTTTGGACACAAAAGATGCATAATTTAACACATTTGGCCTTTAATCATAGAGGATTTCCTCTGTTTGGGGACACACCGAATGCAGAAATTTGAAAAACAGGCAGAGAAAGGAAAGAATCACTTGTGATCTCCATTCAAGAGACAAAACAATTCTCCAAATGTTGTTTGAACCAAATTTTTGTCTTTTGCTCGGACCATCCGGAAATGTTCGCAAACCCCAGGGACCCAGCTCCACCTCAGATGGTAACATTTTAAATTCTGTCCAGCCACCTTGCCTCGAAGGAAAACAAAAGTTTTTACCGCCACGATTAGAATCCAACCGAGCGCCCCAGCGTTCACGTGCATACCCCTCATCTGTCGCCCAGATACTGTATCTTGGATCAACTAACTTAGGTCAGTCATTGTGTGATTCTTTGATGATACCCACTGGAAATGGACAGACATAGGCAGTGAAGTTCTGAAACTGGGCCATCACTTGGTTCACAGAAAGTCCAGTCTGCACACATTTTCATGCTTTCCCTGTCAATCGAACCTGGATGCTCGGAGGGTGCAGGTACTTAGCCTTCCCCACCCCTTGTTCTGAGTCAAATCAAAAAAGGTATCCAAAAGGTATTGTTCTGCAACCAGCCTGCAGGGGGTCCAAGGGATAGATTCTGCTGACCACAGCTCATGCTGTGATTGCAACTAAAGTGAACACAAGCTTCAAAAGTGAGTGAAATGTCTGAACTTGTGAGGTGGAGGAAGCAGTGCCACAATGGTCAGTGCAAGGGTGCATACCCGTAATCTTCACATGTTCCAAGATGCCTGGAACAACTGACCCAACAACACAATGGTCATTGAGGTTGGGAGTTGGGCCACAAAGGCTCTTCAGAGTGCTCAACGTTCGTTGTCCTCCAAGTTCACATTTGCCTTCTGACTTTGTGCTGCATGGGTGGGTGCTGCACTTTCCATCTGCTCAAAAACCAAAAGAAATTTCTCAAATTCACCACCGAGTGACCCTCCCCCGTTGAAATGTATTGGTTTAAGTCGCTGCGCGGTGCATTCAATATGTACAAGCTTTGATTTTTGGGGACAGAAAGCGTTGCCTGCCCCCTTCACTGAAAAATAGCATAAACATTTGCACCAAAATGTTGGTGGCATCTCAAATTTGAGATGAGAAAGGGGCTAGAAAGGGGCGAGCACATTTCATGGGGCGGATTGCTTGAACATTTTCAAATTGGCGCAGTCACTCTGAAAAAAGATGTTGAAAAAAGATAAATTAAAATGTGTTTTTCTTTGGGGAGGGGAAACTTTTCTTTGTAAGGTTGGTTTGATTGCCAGAGAAAGGCAATTTTGTTCAGAGATGGTGCTAGCATGGTTGGGCGACCTAAACAAAACAACACAAAATTCCACCAAGCATTTGCCCTGGCCCCTCACTGAGAAAACATTCCCAATTTTTAGCAAAGAAATCCCCGCATTCTGAATTTTCCTTTTGCTTGTTTTTTTTTTTTCTGTGCACTTGGTTGAGTCTCTTTGTGGAGCGCTTGCAGAGCAGAACAAACAAAGCCTGAAATTCACACTAGCTCGGTAGGTGCGTGTGCGTGTACGAGTACCTGTGTTTGTGGGCTCGACAGATATTCATGTCAGATGCTCTGTTTGGATATTCAAAACTCAGTTCCAAGGCAAGACATTCCAAGACTTCCGAAAAGGCAAAAGACGTACAAGGGTGGGGATGTTGTGTATATCGATGAAATAGCTCCTTCTTGTGAACCGAACTTTACCAAGAAGTATTTAAGACCAAAAAGAAAGAGAAAAAGTCAAAGACCCTCAGATATATTAGACAGATTGCTCAATTTCTGAAAACTGCAGAGTCTTCAAATAAGATTACAGAAATCTTGTTAAAATCCACCGTCTCTTCATCCCAGTATATTGCAGTGCACTTTCTTTGATTGGAAAGAATTAACAAAATGCTGTTAGAAGATGAAAAACTAATACTTTTTTTAATCTTTATGAGCAAGCTCTTTATGCACATTGATCGCAAAGCACTTGACGAGAAGCTGTTGCCTTTAGGTTAAAAGTGAACTTCGTTTTTGCTCTTCCAAACTTTACCAACAGATTATTTATCAGGGATGAGAAACTTACTTTCCGGTTGCTTGTCTGAAACGGCTGCACACAGCGTGCACGAGCTGCAGAGCTTGAGCAGAAAGAACGACGAGTGAATGGCACAACGCCATTCAAAAACTTCCATTCTAAGAGGTGTCATGTGAACTGCGGAAAATTGGCTTCATCAAAAAAACTTCCTTTGTTGCTGGTTGTGGTGTTGAATTTGTTATAAGATTTTCCCGAATGACAAACAAGACTTTTATTCAGGAGTGTTAACTTCGGCGTGTTGTGCAAAAATTGCAGTGCAATTGTAGTCTGAGCAGCTCAGATATTCATTTGTTGCTGATTAATTGTCAGTGTCACTTCAAATCAGTTACAGCGGAAAATGCTTTTTGCGACAACAGACACCCTTTGTGACAAGAGCAGCACCGTTTCTCAGGAACTTCAACGGACTGAACAGTGACCGGGGGGAGGCTCCACGGTTTGGTCAGCCCAGTGATCTCCAATTTTAGCAGGAATTAAAGAACAACCTTCAAATCTACAGGCACAAAGCTTCTGTTGTTTGGATTGGTGGGGGAAAATCCTAGGTCTGCCCTTTTGTGAGTGATAGACAGGGAGACAGAGAAATTTTTTATCTGGATATGGATTCCGAGAAAATGTTGAGGCCAAAACAAAACAGCTGTCGTGTGTGTCTGTTATTTTTTTTTTGTTTTTTTTTCGATTCCAACAGCAGATTTGCAACAAAGAGCGTACTGGCGTTTGGTCCTCCTGTGGACCGGGTACCTTTATCTCCCAGGTGATCAAGTGGTTGGAAGAATGACTCAGGGAGATTTTTTAGGAACCAAATCTGTCTGCGTGGGTTGCAGGGGGAAAAGCTTAAATTGAAACTGTGGCTTGTTGTGACTGTCGAAAACTATCTGTTCTTTTTTGTTGGTTCTGAAGCTTGACATGAAAATTTCAAAACTGCTTTTCTCCAGCCGGAATCTAAACTGCGACTCAGTGAATTTGGACGACAAAGCACCAAAATTCGAGAATCATGCACACCAACAGATGCACGCTTCAAATCACCACAGCAGATGAACTTCCACTGAGACACTTGGTATGAAGTAGCATGATCGACGACACCGAGGTGCCCGCCACTTTTGAAGAAATCTCCTCTGCAGCAAAAGGAAATGGAGTGTAACTAGAAAGGTCACTGACTACAGATGAACCAGACTCTCAATTGAAAAGGATGTCCTGAAGCTCCAGGGACCATAACCCACTTTCTTTGATCTGCAAGCTCTTTGAAGTACTTGCAGTTGAATCTAGCAGCTTCAGAAATTGAGAGAATGAATGTTTTTCAAAAAGCAGGCAATTGCATGAAAATAAAAACTGTCCGTATTCCCTGTCTCTGTTTTGGTTGTGGTGAAGACACCTTGCAGCCGTCAGGAATTGTTTTATGTCTGTAAACCTGAAACATTGGTCAAAAACACAGTTGTCTGGGTCTTGTCTGGGTCAAGTGTAAACAAAATAAAAAAGATTGTGCCCGAAATCTGTCCAAAATCGGTGTTGTTGGAAAACTGACAACGTACAAAGAGACAAATGAAATTCGTGACAGCAGGGTTTGCAGGTGTGATTTGCAATGGCGGGTCTGAGAGAAACTTGCAGCATGCGTTCACCTTTTGTTCTTTCACTGCAGGGATTGAAAACCTTCTGCATTGCAATCTGGGGCTTCCAGCCACACCCATTTCATATCGCACTTATTAACCTCGTGCCCAGGAACCAACAAATGTGAGGAGGCCAGAATTTAATTGTATCTCGCAAAGCCTTATTGTGTGACAGTAGCTTAAAGGAGCTGGAGTAATACCTTCCCATAGATTTCTTTTCTCTCAGGATTTTCTCGCATGTGACTTTCTTTTGATTTCAAAAGACGTAATTTAATGCAAGGCTTTATGACATTTGTTAAATCCCTTTGAAGAATGCCACCTGAATGTGTGGAAAGAAATTCTCGACAAATTTTCCGAAACTTTTTTTTCTTGCCACCAGCTGTCCTGCCATGTCTGAGAGTACAAAAGTTGCGAACTCTCTTGTTTGTTCACCAAACTCAAGAGGCTGTCCTCTTCAGACTCTGGAGATCACAAAATTCACGCAGCTCTCGGCAGGTGTGAACGACGACGGAACCAGAAATCTGTTGTGCGAAACGAACAACTACAAGCAAGACTTCAGAGGCAAAGATGTCCATTTTTCCCCATTCATGAACTGGCCTGTGTGCTTTGGAAGGAGTTGTGGGAATGAATTTGACGTGTTTTTACCTGTAAATCCTTCACCCAAAAGGATCGATTTGGAAACAACACAGAGAACCTCTGGAAATCCAGGACCGTCGAGGCCCAAACTTATTCAAGCGATGAGCGTGAACCACACTTTCCCAAGATGAAAAAGTAAATTTGAGACTGGGCGTACCTTGTATTGGCAGCTCTGCAGCAGGATGACAGTCAAGGGGCATCTAATCATCCAGAGTAAAACACACATACGGGCGAAACGTCAGATAATGACACGCACAAAGAACTGGTGCAATGACTGATAAAGAAAGGTTTACTTTGAGAGCTGCTGGAGTGAAAGGGAGGCCTTTAATTGAAATGTCATCAAAGAATTGGTATTGAAAACGTCTCCGAATGAACCGTGGAGTCATTTTAGATTGGAAGTGGCAGGTCTGCACAATCGTTCACTTCTGCAGCTCCTCTCACTGCTGAATTGCCAACGTGCGAAAAATCTTTCTGGCAAGGGTCAAAGGCAAGCGTCAAGAACACGTTCACGGCAAAGGTAGATCAAGGAACGGACCAGTTTTGCAAAATCAAAAAGAACAAGGGAGGGGTCACCCCACTGCTCGGGGCAAAAAGTGTGTTTTTGCTGGCAATTGGGGAGCTTTTCAAACCCAAGGTTGAAATTGTTCAGGAAACAAAAAAGTCAAAAATGCACTTTTTGCAATTCTGAAAAAAATTAAATGCAATCGATGCACAAACAAATACCACCAAGTTAGTCATAATGACTCAGCACAACAAGAACTGAAAGGATTTCACTCCATATTTATACAAATTTTTCACTTTTTTCACCCCATCAATCTAGCATGATCCATTTTGGAGACCTTTTGAACTATCTCTGGAGGTCATCATGCACCTCTTGGAATATAAAATGCACTCACCCATCTAACACCCTAACATGTACTATTCAACTTTCATCCAACTTTACCAAAGTAAGACACCTGTCATCCTGCACCCCAACAATGTTTTTACATTTTGACACCTCAAAATGATCTCAATTTTCATCTGACCATGCTACATGCAAATCCCATTTGTGTTGCTTTGCCACATCACAATTTCACAAACTTGGTATCAATCTGGAGTAAAACACATTCTTTTTCACAAATCATTCACAAATCAAACTGAAAACATGTATACTGACCCTAAAAAATTCACATTTTTGACATTTTTCATGTTTGACCATGTGGTAGCTCAAGTTAAAACAGTTGCAGCCTTATTATATCAGACATGCATCATCTACACCCAAATTGGAATTAGAATTTTTTTTGCAACCACTTGTGGGTGGTGACATATTTCTTGGCTATGAAAGCCTGAATCCCAAAAATCATACTCAGACAGCAATGTCTTGTCTGAATAACATGAACTAAACACCTAAATCTTCCTCTTAACATCCTCTTCACTCCAATGGACTCCAAAAGGTCCAAAAAATCTTTAAAAAAAAATTATTTTGTTTGAAAAGTCAATTTTTTCACTTTTTTCAAACTTTCAACTTTGGACCCAAATGGTACCCATAGATAAGACAAGAAAATTTGTCAAATACCTCAGGCATTATCTACCACCATTCCTTCCACCTTTACCAGAATACAAATTTTGAAACTATACATAATTTTGCTGTGCAGTGCACAAGGTCTTTTATCTAAAAAATAAGAAAATCACATTTTGACTTTTGACCAACAAAAAACAAAAAATAAATGTCACCATAGCAACCAATCACCACTTCTAAAATTCAGCCCCAGCAATTGTCTACATTTTCTCATTTTCTCAATTTTCTCAGCAGATTTCGACCATTTCTGAGCTGCCATAAACACCCATACCCCAATTTCACTATGGTGGCCATATTGGTTTTTTGGCCACAAAAACCTGCACACTCATAAATTCATTCTTTTGACACTTTTTGCATTGGATCTAACTACAGCCCAAAAGTGAGCAAAAAAATAAACACAACTAAAATTGAACAAATTGAACTCTTTCAAAATGCTGTCTGGTGGTTTTTCACCACCAAACGTAATTCGATGTGAAGTTCAAATCACCAACAAACAGGGTATTTTACAATTCAAGACACACGAACTTCAACACAAGAACATGGTTTTCTACCAGGAGAAAAGCACATCAAAAAAAGCTTTTCAGCTGAAGCTCTTTTCAAATGGGTTTTCAGAATTTCTCTGTCCCACTATGTTTTTGAGATAAATAAAACAAATCAGAATTTACCATGAAATCAAGTATTCCACAAAACAAAAACACGTGAGTTTCAGCATAAAGACGTAGTTTACCAGGAGAAAGGCACATCAAAGGTAGCTTTTGGGCTCAAGCTCTTTTCAAATCTGTTGTCAGAATTGCTCGATCTTACTTAGTTTTTGAGATGTTGGCCACACTCAAAGTGACACACACACACACACACACACACACACACACACACACACAAAAGTACGGGTACATAGTTTAAAACTTCGTGAGCCAGGCCAAGTACGTAGTTGATTCTGTGCACACATTTCCCAAAGACACAATCAGATTTGAAGTCAGCAAAAGGTCCTTTCGTTTGGGTGAGTGACAACACGAGGTTGGCAAAATGTCTCGATACACAAGCAGGAACTGGGGCCAACCGGTCAGCAAAAGATCCTTGCACTTTCTGATTTTGATGGTCGCGTAGTGGGCAACAAAGGGAAGCAAACAGCCTTCAAAAACCCAGCAGCATTCACGTTCATATCTGTCCACACCTTGACCACCCCTCTCCCCACCTGGATAACCCCCCCCCCCCCCCACACACACACACACTTGGGCCATTACCACTCACCAGGTCATAACCTCCTCTCCACCCAGGCTTCACCCCCTTGATCATAAACCCCTTATCTTGACTATGACCCCCACCTCAAACATTACCCCCCTTCCCTTTACAACGCAGTGTGGATGACAAGGTGGCGCGCGACCATCGGCTCCCCGCTTCCGAGACTTCTTGTAAAAATCCTGGCCGGCAAATGGTCACTGGGTAAAATTCTTTTTCTGCTGGCCCAAGTCTGCTTACACTGCAATGGATGTTCAGATTTGGACACAATCGAACTGGTGATAACTTGCCTTCTCTGCATGGTTTGTCAGGGTTTTGACATCACAGAATCTGAGATCACACAGTTTGCCAGCTGAACGAGAAGAAAACATAAATATACGAAGGCTTCCCTTTACTTTCTCTGTCGTTTCTCATTGACTCCAGCCTCAAAGAACGAGGGTGAAAGGTACAAAAGACAGAGACTGAAAACTGACAAAATGACAGAAACTTTACAGACTGACAGACATCCAGTGAAAGAGTGTTTCTGTTGATTGCAGGATCAGTTGTTGTTTTTTCCCTGTGTCAAAGATGTTTTTCACGGCTCCCTGCATGCAAGGCGCAGCCTCCCGTGGTTGAATGCACAAAGCAACCTTCGCTCAAAATTTATCTTCGCAGAGCAACGAACAGACGATTTTGTATTTCTTTGGATGAACCGGGATGGATCCAGGGAGTATAATTTGAGATCCATGACCTGTCAAAGGCCCAAGTTTTTCTTCCATCCTTTTTTCATTCGGATCGACTGGGGTGAAGCTCCCCCCACCTGCCTGAAAGTATTCCCCGATCTGTCGCTGTCAAAGTTCCACAACACTTCTTGTCAACAAAGACACCCCACTCTATTTGGAGCATTTTATTTTGGACCCCAAGTCTTGACCGACTGCCACATGCCACCCGTAGGACAGGCGGGAGGGTTACGCGTGCGGTTGTGATTCTGACAAGACTGCAAAAAATTTTACAAGCAACGACACCAAGGCATGCCTGAACAAAAAGGTTCCAAATACCGCAGTTTTCCTGCTGCGTGCGAAAATCCCCAAGCGACAGACGCACACTGATCATGTCGTCATTGAGTTACGTTACAAAAGAGAAGAGGAAACCGGATATAAAAAGGGATTTTTCGTACACGCCTTTCTAATCTTTTTGTGCTTATCATTGGGTGTGGCAACGGTTTGTCAGCGATGCAATTATTTCTTATTGTATCATTTTTCAATGTGGTGTCATATCTTTGATATTTTGCCAACATCGTTTGAAAGATGAAACTTTTGCAACTTCCGTTTTGTCCTTTGTCAATGTTCCTCGCAGAAAGTAGACGAAGATTCCATTTTGTGAAACTTCAGCTGTAATTTTGCAGGACATTATGTGCATTTCAACGGGTTTTTTTTGCTGATGAGTGACGAATTTGCGTGTGGTCAAAGTCTATCTGTTGGCACTGCTTGGTTGTGATACTTGCAGAAGGGATGTATGTAGCCAACATGCATGGTGGTGGGGGGGGGGGTACAGAGATCACACACTTTCGGTTCATGGAGGTTGTCTTGCAGAAGAACATCTGCGTGATGATGCATGTCATTTCGCAGGGCAGAAGAAACTAAGCACCACAATCGGGTTCAACTGTTGCTGCAGCCATCCTTGTCAATGAGGCGGTCTTGGGGGACGGGACACCAGGTTGAACTTGTCCATGCCACACAATCGCCAGGTGCTCAGCCGTACCGGGACTTCGCACATCCGATTCTATTTGTGCTTGCCCACAAACCCTCACATTGATTTTTCATACATTTCAAGGACAACAGGTGCAAACCATGATTTTTTTGCTTGATTTCTAGTTGAAGTCGGAGCCTCCTTTCCCGAAGGTTGGGTCTCCCTTTGACCAGATCTGAAACCTCTCCTCCTGCTCACGGTGTCATGCACTGAAACTTGACCTGCTGGCAATGGAACCACGGCTACTTTGCCGCTTGCGTCTCGGGATCAATTCTCATTGATGCAGGTTTGGTCTCGTGCACGGGGAAGGGTCGAAACAAAAACAAATGAAACACATCAAAGTAACTTGAGGCTATTCCCGTGACCCATGGAAGGAGAATAAATGCCATCATCATCTCCAAAAGACAAAGGTTGCACAAAACTTCCAGTCACGTTGGTGGTGGTTCTGTGTTCAGAGCAAAGGTGGAAATAGCAGTTGAGACTTCCGTACCCTGTGATTTTTGGTAACCATGGCGAGGGACAAGAGGAAGATGTGACTGTGAAAAGTGAGGGAAGGAAGAGTAAAATCGCAAAACACTCTGAGTGTAGGGGGACCTTGTGGTAACTGAGACAAAAGCTTCCCTCAATTCACTGGACTACTCAATCTGACATTGAGGAAACCCAAGAATAAAATTGGGCTGGTCTCTTGACCTTCTTCAACAGGAACAAAAAGGAAGGCATCTCAATGAAGTTTGAGAGACAGAAACTGTTAGATCTAAAACTTTTGCAAAACATAAACAGGGACGTGCAAACACAGAAATCAGGTTGGAAGTGATCCTCCTCACTTGGCTGCTGTGAAGCTGATGTTCCTCAACAAAATGTCGAGTTTTCTGAGGAAACGGCTTGTTCACCTGCATGAAGGAGCTCCAGCAAACAATCTGAACCCAATCTGAACAAGAATCTTTTGCCTTGCAGTCAACTGGCAAGTGTGCACAGGATTTCCTTGTGGTTCTGGCAGACCTGGATGCAGTGATCGCAGTGGATGTGGTCTCTTCTTGATAGATCAAATCAAAAATCAGGAGACAAAACATGTGTGACGCATCTCAAACCTCCAAACATTTGCCTCTCCGTGTTTCATGAGCGAAAATGTGTTCTTTCGCTGCCAATTACACATTATATTGTCCCACCAAATGCACTGAGATGCCCCTAAACTTGACACTGCTTTCTATTACTCTCTGATGCGTAAGATGCAAATGCAATGGAAGAGAAGATAAAAGACCGCATTAGGAAAATGTGTGACTTGTCTTTGTGAAGTTACTCTTTCAAAGAGATTCCTGAGACCATTAAACATGAAAGAACGATTTTGGTTGGTCTTCCAGTTACATTTCTTGTTGCAGGCAAGTTTGCTATGGAGCGTGTGGGCAGAATCTCGCCAAACTCAGAAACAAAATCACTCTGACTTGTTCTTTCATTTTTATGTTCTGTGGGATTCGTTTCTTGAAGTTTCGCTCTGCACCTGCACCTTTCGAAGTGCTATGCGAATTCACAGCTGATGTTCTCGAGCCACGAGCCTTGCCTTTGAAAGGGGCGGGGCCGTTCCCCGTGAATCCGCTCATGTGCTTCACGTTCTGCGCCTTTGTTCTTTCCAAATCTGCCCATTATGACAAAGAAAATGTCGACAAGAAGCAGATGTGTTTTGCCCCGGAAAGTATCGAGGCATTCTCAATCGCTTTCAGCCGGCGTTGTGGCAAGACAAGAAATCTTTACTTTTTAGGTGGGTCCGTCGCACATCTAATGACGCTTTGCGAACAGGTTCGCGCTGCCATCCAGGAATTCCTTCTTACAAAAGGCGCAACGAAAGCAAATGAGCTTTTGATCTCACACATCGAGACGACGTAATTAATCATATTCTCGCTGGGCCTGAGCTCATGCATTCAGCCAGCAGCCTACTCCACCCAGGCTTGATTGGGCAATTGCTGGCAACTAGCCTCATCAAATAATATGTTTCAGTTTGTAATTATCGCTGGAAACAGGGGCCTGACTGCAGATGCGCCGGGAGCCGGAGACGAGGCGCGTCGCATCGCGACGCCGGACAGCCCTGCTGCGAGATCGGAAAGGCGCCGCCACACCCTCGCGTGCTCGCTGTTACTGAACTGAATATTTGAAACCGTATCATTTCGCCTTGACAACATGAAGCAGCCTGTCTTTGCACGGTGGCATCATGCCCCTAACTCTTGGCACTTTTTTTTTTTTTTTTTTATCTCAGGACACATTGTGGGGGGGGGGAAGAGGCGTGAGGGGTTGTTCCATAAATTTATGAGACACTCTTCGCTGCCGCAAGATTGGAAAGCAACTGAGATTGAATTCAAAACAAAGATCTATTTTGGATGGCAAAAAGAAAAATTCTGTCTGTATCGATCAAACGTGTCAATGAAGGAGAATACAACAAAAAAAAATCAGGTTGTTAGATTTTTGTCAAAATATCAATCACGTTGTGAGTGACTGTGATATTCAAGCAAGTGGCACTTTGAAATGCTCACTTGCTCCGCGTAGCTCACACACACACACATACACAACGCACACACAATACACACACACACTCCGCACTACCCCCCCCCCCCACCCACCCACACACAGACGCGCTATTCAACTCTGTTGCGCATTCAACGAAACAAGAACACTTGTCAGTTTTGAGACTTGCACTTGAGGTGTCAACGGCACCAGTGCGCAAATCGCCTAGTGAGGAGGGGCAAGTTTTCTTGATTTTTTTGTCAAAAAAATAACCCCTTGTTCGTGCAGATCCAAGCAAAATTTAAATTGCTGAAACGTTACAGTGAAGGTTTCCGTTGCGCCGCGATTTGTTCTTTGTGAACCATGGAAAGCGCTGCTTTGTCCTCAATCTCGCTGCGTCGGAGAAAACACAGTGTTCGAGATCAGCGCACATTTCTACACCATGAATGAAAGCGTGCATGTGGCAACTGCTTTGTCCAAAGAGAGAAGTTTCCGTGCTCCCCTCTGAAGCGACGCTGCAGACTTGTGAACACAAATGCGTCACCTCTGAGAATCTACTCCTTTCGAACTTGGCAAAAATTGGCTTTATCAAACTGTTCGCTTCCTTCGATGCATGACTGTGAATATTTTGTCGTTATTTTCTCTCCAAGAAACTTTCAGAAGACTCAACAATTTGCCCTGATGAAGGTCTGATACAAAGAAAATGTGCGCTTGACTTGCTACATCGAGAGCAGGATCACAAATGGTTCGACAAGTCGTACAAGCACAACAACCGAATTATGTGTTTTGCTGCGCCATGATGTGGCAACTTCTCAGACACGCTTGTCTGCCGTGCACCATGGTGGTTGCTCTGTAACTTCAGTGGTGGTTGAGATAGTCTGAGACTCAAAACCTTTGACTGAAGCGAACTGAATCTTGGCTTCACGCTTTACCAAGCAAGTAACAACGACTTCAGTGGGGTACTCACAGAGCTCTGCAGCAGTAACATCTGAAGCCCAGCAAATTACACAAGAAAGGTTCAAATTTTTCAATCATTCTATTGTTCCAAGTTTATGGAATTTAAATATTAAAGAAATATTTGCAAGGCAAAAAGACCCACATGAAGCACTTTCCATACAAAGGAAAAGGGTGCTCCGCAAAAGACATAAAAAAACAAGTTTGAAATGGTCTGAAAAGTGAACAAAATTTCTGGGGAAAGATAGTCTGGGGCAAACCTTGAGCACAGAGCCCAGTCTGATCCCTGGAGGCAGGGGGCATTGCTGGCGAACATGGACTGTTCCGCTTCTGGTCCATCATTCGGGGTGGAGTGGTTGGCAAGCCCTCAAAATTTTACGAAGTGATATTTTGTCGCGTTTGTAAGACATATCAAGCAACAAAATGCAAAATCAAAATGTGTTTTGGATGTCTGAAGAAAAAACGGAAAATGGCACAAACTTTCACGGTACATTCAGGAATGACCTGGACCTTGACCCAGTCTGAGGAAACAACCACGAAGAAATATCGTCACTTGAGAGGTGTTCGTTTCATGGTCTCCTCTCAGAAATGTCTGGCGACTTCTCTGCTTCTGAAGGTCACACGCCTTCTGCGCTGCAAACGTTTCAAAAATCACGAATTTCCAGGACCTGAACAGAACACTGCAGACTCTGCTTCAACAGACACAAGGCACAACAAAAACTTAGAAACAGATTTGCCACGAATTCTTCTACTGTGATCGAAAGAGGATGAAACGAAAGATGAAAGGCTAAATCCTGAAACAATATGTGTTGCCTCAAAAAGAATTCCAAAGATTATTTTTCCAGATCATTAAACATGAAAGATGAACGTGGAGGTAGTTTTCCTTTTCCATTTAGTGTTCTGTAATTCGCGCAATTTTCTTTTTTCTTCGCCAAGGTAAAAAGAGATTCAAAAAGTAATTGCCACTAAGTGTTCTTTGTGCTAAAACGGTGTTTTGCTTCACAAAATTCGTGGTGGCTGCTGCTGCTGCCGCATTTTCTGCAAAGTTCTTGTGGGCTGTTCTGCTTGCCTATTGTCACAAGCAGGTGTCATGGCAGTTTCCTGTTTTTGCGTGCCCAAACTCAACTTGCAAAGAACGGAAAGAGATATGGAAGAAAATTCCCGAAGATAATAGACATTTTCTCGTCTTTTCTTGTTTCGTCGCCCCCTTTCCACAAAATAAATGCGTCTGAAAGCATGTTTCGAGCACAAACATCGAAAATATTCAAAGCGAATGAAAGATCACCAACTCCACACTCAACGGGAAACACGCACAGACGTTCGAGGTTCGCACGTTAATTCTCTCGATCTGTTTGCAGTTCTTTCGACCAAAAGTCGGTTCAGAGCGCGCTGTAGATGTGCCAAAAACTTGTGATTTCTGAAGACCTGTCATCGGTACCGACACTACCACTCACACAACTTGCACTTGGGATTCGAAATGTGCGAGTCCTATGCACCCTGCGACCACGCGAGTATATTTTTGTCGTTCCGCGTCTCCCACGTCGTTGGCAAATCAAGACAACGCGTAACTTTGGCTGCGATATTTTTTATAGTATTGTAATCTATCGCAATTTCCCTGCCCCTCACATCAACCTGTACGCCCTGTCAAAGTTTACAGAGATGAGTGCGTGGAACTGCGCGTGTGAACACTGCGCAAAACATTCATACATGATCGACACAGTGGTGGATTCGTCTGCAAATGGCGAGCAATTGGTCCCTTTCCTGATCACTGATGCTCTTGTTAATTCCACTTGTTTTATCACAGCGCAGAAATGAAAACGTTGCGCAAGTTGAAACTGTGATCTACTTTCAATCTGAACAAAACTCATGGCCACCGTACAAGACGACACATGCAAGTTTTTCTATTTTGCAAGAGAAGACAGTACAACGCTGACCTAAAATTGGAAGGACCTAATTGGATAACCCTTGCAAGAGATTCGACAAATTTGTTCCTTCATCTCGCTATCGTACACTTCCCATTGTGCAGGACACTACTGACTCCTACTCTCAAACAACAGACACTGAGATCATTTCGCAGCTGCATCTCCGCAACCAGGATCGCCCTTCTTTCCAGTTTGATGTTCCACGAAGCCACAAATCAATCATCCAACACTTTGATCCGATGGAAATTTTTGGCTTGTTACGGATTCTTGACATACATCTCGAAATCTATTGTCGTACCGCTACGCTCCATGTTCCCTGTGCTCTCCTTGCAGGTTGGGTAATCTCGTTGGAGTTATTGCCTTCACAATTTCACGTAGTGCCACTTGTTCACTGCAAAAGAAAGACGACGGTCTTCATTTGATGGGAGTTGGCAGCAAAGTGCCTTTCTGGAAATCAACGGCGACGGGAGTGAATTGGTTCTGAGAAGAACAGAAACATTTGTAGCGATGCAGACACCGCTTTGACATCGGAGGCAGGTCGCAAGCTGTCGCATCTTTGTCGTGAATAACTAGTGAGATTCACGGCATTGCTCCACGCGCACTCTGCTGCTGGCCTCACTTTCGAGCGAAAGTCAAATGAACTGAGCCAGAAAAAAAGTGTCAAAGAAGCTCACCTTCCTCTTCGACGGGCATGTCAGGACCCACAGCGGGCGCCTGAAACGCAAAACAAGTGTGGTTGGTTCGCCAACGCCAGATTTGCCTCCATGTACTCTCCACCCCCCAAAATAAACAAGCACGCCGACTGTACGCAGCACTTGGTGGAGTATGACATCACCAAACATCACAAATTTTCGATGTCAACAATAATTGCCAATGACCCCTGCAAATTTATAAAAGGTCATTTGACGGGGGTGGGGGGGGGGGTGCCAGACATCAAAAACGTTGGATGTCACCTGGCATCGCCTGTTCAAATGTTAGGTGATTCCCCCCACCCCCACCCTCACCCCATTGCAAAATTTTCAGGTATCATGCGACGTCTGGGTGACTCAACATTTGATAAGTGTGTGTGTGTGTGTGTGTGTGTGTGTGTGTGTGTGTGTGTGTCGGGGGGAGCTGGAGCAGGTGCAGGGTCACTCAACATCCAGGTCCGAGGCAAAAGTACAAGAACAACACACTCCGGCTCCGCCGAGTGTAAAGACTGGAAACTCACGACGAACGACAAGACTCACCTCATCAACAACGCCCTTCGCGTCATCCTGGCTGATGTTGTACGGGCTTCCCACCACTGACACGTTTTCGCTAAAAATCAACCAGGCAAATGGTCACTTGTTTAGTTTTTCTGACATGTTCCTCACAAGAGGGCTTCTGCGAACTGCAGGCGAAACAATTCGGTTGACATGGCAGAAGTGCACCACCGTCACCAGCGATTGGGTAACACTCACCACGCCAGCCCGTGGTTGTCCACGGACTTCCCGACCAACGCCTGCCACTGCGAGTGAGTCTGCTCAATGATGTCGAGTGTGAACGCCTGAAAATATCAAGTTTGTCGTGTTGAAAAATTCTGTGTGGCTGGCCTTTCACCAAGCTCGGGGGAAGGATTGTGGCTGCAAACGATCTTTCTTGTACCAGTGTAACTAGGGCAACTGAAAAGGCCACTATCCTCGTGAAACTACAGTGTTTCCGTTTGTTTGGAGAAAATTTTTGTTTTGCCGGTGCTGGGGCTGATACCGTCCTGCTCACAGCGAAATGCAACTGTCGCTGCAGCACGGATTCGCATTTGTTTTTGTGATCTTTCAAATTCTTGGAAGCCAACTTTGCTCCGAGTGTTGTTGCCTTTTGCGATCCCGCTGAAGAAAGACGACATAAAGAAGAACCGCGCATAGACCAAAAGGAAAGCTCAAAGAGCTGAGAAGCTTGTATCACAGAGCTGGGAAACTGATGATCACATATCAAGTTTTTGAGGTGTGTCCCCCTGGCCTGTGATCACTATGGCAGAGATGGTGACTCAAAGGTTCCATAATTATGGTAATGATGTCATATTAGCTTCCACAGCCTGTACTTTCAAAGCAATGCCTTGGTAGTTTTTAACCCGTGAAGTAAACCCCTCACAGAATTAGATTTCCCTTCTTCCCAAAACTTTTCTGTGCGCGAACGCCGAATGACGCGAAGATGGACGCGCATCGGATCAACCGCAACTTCGCCAGGGACCGCATTTCTACACGTTTTATTCTCACCAGCTCCTGCCCATCACAATTGTGCCAAAGTCCAATTACCACATTTCAAGCCGTGGCGGCCATTCTCAAGCCACTTGAAAAAGTTTCCCACTCCTGTCGAAAAAAGTTACTGCCAACAAGATTTCGTGATCTGCACAATCGAAACTAGTTGTGGAGCACAAAAGAATTTTTCAGCCACAAATGGCAGTGGAGAATTGAGTCATTGTCTCCGCCGCGAGACGGAACCACATCCCCATCTGTTGGCTGCTTCGCGTTTTACTCTCGCAAGAAACACAGTGCCACTGCTCCCCAAATGAATATCGCATATTTCAAAAAGGCACCAACAGCCAGGGGCAGGGAACTTAGGCGCGGAGACCCTGTCATTACCTTCCTGTTTCAGGCGCGAGCAGAAGCGATCCGCTCTTCAATTTACTCGCACGACTCCGCAGTCGCGGGCTCCGAGTGAAGAGGATTGCAGGGAAGGAAATGGCAGACACAAAAGCCACCAGTTCAAAGGTGTGGCATCCTACTTGACTCTTGAGGCAGCAATAACAAAGTTACCTTCTGAGGCTCCTCGTGCCTTGGTCCATTAGGTGTTGCTTATTCTGTTTTGTGCTTGACAAGGCCTTTGTAATTGGAGAGGCAAACTTGTGTGTGCCTCGCCCCAATATGATCCAACTAATGTAGCTTTCCTTTAGCCAATTATTGGTCAAAGAAACAGGGTGTTTGTGTACAAGAACTACAAGGCTTTTACCATCAACACCCATTATTAGGCAGGGGCTCCCTTTCCCAAAGCAATGCTTCAAACAGCCGCAGACCTTTGCAGCTCCGACTTCAAGAAAAAACTTTCACAAAGCAGTGTCAGCCCTTTTACTCCAAATGTTGCCGTATTAATAGCTATTACACCGTTGCCGTAACCTTTCAGAGTCACAGGCAATTGACCAAGATGAGAAAGAACCTCATGCTTTTAGCTAGTTATTTTACGTCGTTTATTGCCAAGATTTTCTGCACAACTGGGCTTACTACAAAGCTTTGTCGACCGTGTGGAAAACTGTATTTCATACAGCCAGGTAGCTCTTGCCTAATTAACTAAAACATCTACAAACTTGCAAATGATACCAATGCAAATGTCAACTGCATTACACGGATACAGCCCAAGAAAAAAGATGCGTGGCACAGGCGCATCCACACTGACGCCAGCTCAGCGACAAAGGCAGCAGACTGTATGAACCGCTGTACGAATAATAGAAAAGGCGTTACCTTGTTTTTAGCTTCTCCGTTGAATGCAAACTGGTTTTCCGGCTTCCCGCTGGGAATCTTGTAGATTCTGAACCATTCGTTGGTCGCCTGAAAGACAAGATGAGCAGGTATAGTTTGCCAACTTCGGTTTCAACATTCGTACAGGCAGGGAGGCAACTATGGGCTGTTCCACATCTTTGGCTCGCCAACAGAAAACAAAAGTTTTCCAAAACGTACACGGAACCCCCTTGACGCACCTGGCCAAGGCTGGACAAACTGGCTTCAACAGGTTTGGTCCCTCCCTAAAGCACTGCGTGTGACAGTGTCAACAAGAAACGACAGATAAACACAGGAACGCACCTTCAGAAAACCGGGCATGTGCTTTTCTACATCTCCGATATCTGCAGAGAAAAAAAAAATCAAATTTGAAGTTCACACGAAGAAAAGCTCATTTCGCTTGACATTCAGCAGGAACGCCGTTTCGGTGCAGAAGCAGCGACGGGGAGAGACGCGCTCGACATTCAACGCGACCAACATCACACCTTGGAACCAGGGGGGAAACTTGGTACCTTTCTGACTCCTCTTCAGTGCTTTACCTGCTCTTAAAAGCAATTCTGCTAATTGCGCGAGGAGAAAGCTGAAGAACTGTCGCCTACAATTCAAAGAAGCAGGGTGGTTCTAGAGAGGCATCAAGTGAAAGGGAGAACACGCGGTGCACAATTCGTCTCTTTGGAGATAAAGGACCCTCACAAAAAACCTGATATCATCAGATGAGCAACACAATAAGTGAAAAGAACTGGTACTATTATCCCCAGTGAACAGGCCTCATTGATGTAATTACTCTCTTCTCATTACCCACTATTACACCTTGGCCTGGAGCAAAATATGCCCGACAGATACACAGCCTTCAAAATTAACATCAATCACCTGATAAGTTAATTACTGCTGTAGCCACTGTCAGTACCCGTCACATACAGTCTCTGCCCATATGAAAGAGGAAAAACTGGATCTTGCACAATGAAACGCTATTTGTTTAATGACGATCGCTCACGGCTTTTCCGTTTTGAACTCGTCCCTGCAGAAAGCCTGTGGTTAAGGAACTTCTTCTGGGGATCACAAGCTGTAAACCTTGGCGACAAATGTGCGCAATCCACGGTTTCTGTCCCACCACTGTCGCGTGTTTTCAAAGAAAGAGTCCTCCACCCTCTGTTGCCCTCCAAAGTTGCCATTTCCCCCATGTCAAGCCGTACTGGCTGCAGGTGCCCGTTATTCTGACTGGAAAAGGGACAACTACGTGATCACGGTGCACATTAAATTTCTTTGCGACAGCATTTGCACCCTCCGACGTTCAATCGAACAGAAACCCAATCGCAGCGAACGCGTCCTGCAAGTGGATCAAAGCTGTTGCACCGACTGATCTGCCTTTTGGTCAAAGAAATTATTCCGCATGTTGCACGGAGCTTTTCTCGAGGATTTCCCATCCTTGGTGGAGCGCAGGGTGGGGCCGCTTTTGTCTGCGAGCAACTCGGGTTAAATATTGCTGTAATATGATTAATTACGAGAGCATGAAATAAGAGCTTCAAAGGGAAACCACCGCAGAATCCAGATATCAATACACTGATATTCTTCACAAGTGCACAAGGAATGGAAATTTTCTATCAAGACCCACCCTTTCCCGAATGATTTATTTATACCACTGTCTCGCACAATTAGCTTTGTTTACGACAACGTGTTGGAGAAACCAACGTCGACGCTCTTCAAAGAAAACTGGATTTTTCTGCGCAATCACTGAACTTCAGAGAACTTCGAAACAAAAGCTGCATTTTTGCTCCTCCCTCGCGAGAGAACACTGTCCTCCCTCAGGCAGCTCAAAGGTCCGTTCCCACTGCACCACCGGCGGAACTGCGCAGAAGGTGTGGCATGTTTCCGCGACACAGTGGCGTTGTGAGTAGCCTTTGCGGGGAACCGTGTCGAGCGCCAGAAACAAGGGCGCTCTCAAGCAAGGCAAAAAGTCAGAGAAAAACGGGAGAACACACGAACAGGATCTCTGCTGGACTAGTGACCAAAGCATGCGTGCCGTACTTTTGCAGACTATTTTCTGTCTGGGTATTTTGTTTTTGTTCAAAAGATACATCCAAACTCTTCTGGGCGAAATTTCAAAATCAACCTTACTCAAACGGGCTTCGAACAGCCTGAGCAAGTACATTTTGAACACCTTGACGGGACCTACCCCAAAGAAAGAAGCAAAGCTCTGAACAGCCACTCGGTAACAGTGCGACGAAGCGCGAGGTACAAAAACTTCCAGCCTGACCCTGAACCAAAAAACTTTCAGTCCGTTTGGCTTCGTCTGATCCGCCCCCCCCCCATAAATTTACCCAATCAACCCCGATGGACACAATTTTGTTTGGCTGAGGTGTGCTTGGGTGATTCAAGTGCCGCCTTGACGCAACTGTGCTTTGTTGACCAGAGTATCAGAAGTCTAACATTTGAAAAACTCCATTTTTGACAAGCAGAAGGATCCATTGACAGGAGGGACATGGGCTCCAAGTGGCTTCTTTGACTCTCAACCAAATTCTTGCAAAAAACACGCCCAGACATTTTCTTGGGGACTGAGAAGTGTTTGAAGAGTGACCAAAGAGCCGCTCATCGCAATGACGTGTCAATATCAGTTTTATGCTGAGAATATCAGAAGTCCAATTTTGTGAAAAACCCTCGTTTTGACCAAGCAATTGGACAGAGATCGATGAGCCCGCAGTGAGAGAATCACTGCCAAGAAAGTTTCACTGGGAACAAGGCTGACAGGAACTTTCATTTTCTTCTGCTCAGAATTGGACACCGATCATTTTCTTTTGGGGTGACTTGGCCCCACTGACTGTGGGTGCGTGTTTGTGTGTTCTGTCACACCGATCCAGTATCAGAGTTGTAAAACGCGTCTGTCTCCTGTTGTCCCGCGCAAGAATTGCACAAGTGACACACAAATCGCGCACCGATCTTGGCCCAGGGATGTCGATGTTTGTCCCACGTTTGATGCACGATGTCCGAAAATCGTCAGCGTTCTGATATTTTAACCAATCCGTTTCTTGTCACAACCTGCCAGTCCCGAGGCTTTGACCACATTTCGTCAAATAGTTTACAGCTACTGAACAGCCCTTACCATTCAGCTGACTGGCGAGTGGATCGGTCACGTCTATCACGATCACTTTCCAATCCGTCTCCCCTGCAAGACAAAGGAAACACTTCAAAAAGTTCGCACAACAGAAACACGTACCGTGTAGTTCCCGTACACAAGACGCACCCTAACATCTGTCTCCATTTCTGGTACCAATGTTTCATCCACCCGTACAAGATGCATCCTGCTTTTGATGCCCAAGTTTGGGTCAGAAGGGTGCGTATTTTTCACGGAAGTTGACGATGTCGAAATGCACAAGTGAAGACTTTATTTCAATCGTGGGGGAAAATGTTCACAGCGATTTGCGGCACAGGGGTGACATCTCCATGTTTTGCGCGGCACCATAAAGCTGCGCACGGTGTCGTTTGTTGACGTGAGCCAGTCGTTCTTTCAACCGAACTGACATCTGCCAGAATGGCCAATACGTGGACGCTTTGGGGGAACGGTGTTTGAGTTTTGAGCTTAAAATTTTCAGTCGTGCACAAATGAATTTTTTCCAGTGAGTGCGGACAAGGCTCAAAAGCAACGGCCACAAAGTGCAAAGGGGCCAGAAAATCTTATTCATCCCCAAGCGGATCAGGCAGGTGGGGCGAAGGAGACGAGACCAAACTCAGCTTTAAAACTTGACGCGTAAAATGTGTAAAAATTGCGCCTTCCGTGCAGAATTGAAGGAGAAAGTTATGTTACAGGTTGAGGTCGCCTCTTCGATCCTTCAGAAATTGTTTCGTGCTGAGCGAAATTTGCGTTGAGAACTTTTCTCAATCCAGCGATCCAATGATCTCTGGAAGGTTTTCAATGGCGAATTACTTTCGACAAGTCAATCTGCGTGCTCTTTTGAACCGACAGACCAATTTTGACACTGCTCGCAGGCTTTTCAACTGTCTGCTGCGTGCAGCTGTGTCTCTGTATGAAAATTCTGCTGCCGTATTCTGAATGTCCCGAAGTTCCTTGCACCAAGTTTGGGACACTCAATGACTCAATCAATCAAAACAAAGTATTCAAAGAGCTTTTTGACCTGTTCTTCAGGCAGAGTTCGCTCACGTCAGTTACAAACACCCGGTTCTGAATTTTTTGAGACAATGCCTCCCCCCTCGAGGTGGGCATTGTTTGAAGTACAAGGGCTTGTTCGAGCTCCCCGAGTTCCTTTACTGCAAACCAGCACTTCGATTGACACACAACCTTCCGTATACTGTACAAATGTGTGGACACCAGAAAAAGATGTGACTTGCTGTACAGTTCAGACAGATGCAAACCAAGTGAAGAAACGCGTGTCACTTCACAGAAGAATGTGCTTCAGAGAAGACCGTGCGTGATGTCTACATAAACTGCACGTTACTTAGCCTCCGAGCGCACGTTTGGAAACAGTGAAAGAGCCGACTTCGCAGCCTCTGACCTTCATCTATCAACGCCATGCAGCCCAGCACTTTCACCTTTACCACTGAGCCGCGGGGGTGGATCTACAAGCAGAACGGAGCGCCAGCGATGAAAACGCAACCAAAAGAAATCTGGCTTCATGTTTTGAGAGAGGAAGTCCACATTCAGAACTCGAGCCTCCTGGAGTCTCTGACCTTGTGACCGATTTCACACACGTCGATTGGATCGTTGTCACCGTTGCAGGCCGTATGCGTGTCTGTGTGTGACGGATCCTCCCAAGTCTGCAAATCGAAGCTTTAGATTTTTGTACAGAAACACACAAATGTCGCATCTGAAAGCAAATCTCGCGAGTTGAATTCGCTTGAAATTGGCGGTACTGGGTCCAGATCAACTTATCGTAAGATGTCAGCACTCCCAACCACAAAACGCGAAACATTTGGATGTTGTACCGACTCGCACAGGCTCCGTCAAGGTTTGCAAGATGACATCACGGCGCCAATCAATGAGTACAGTGAACGCTCAATAAACTCTGTTGCTGAGCTTCAAGCGGAAATCACCAGGCGAGGAGGGGAACATTTGGCCGTTCGCTGGCACTGCATCTCCCCCCCCCCCGCCCTGCGGTTCTCGCTTCGAGGACTTTGTCGGTTTTGTCTTCGCCCAGAAATAGTGACTGCCAGATGCAGGTGGACGTGGGTTCAATCAAACATGACTTTGAAGAGCAAAACTTGCCATTCCTAGTCAGAGGCAAACCAACTTGGTCAGGGGACTCCCCTTACCACATTTCTTTGCTCATGGTTTTTCTTGTCAGCGGCACACCAACTTTTTTTTTTTTTTTGGGGGGGGGGGGGGCTCTCCCCCGGACTTGATGTCCAAAACGCACGTAGGGTGACTGCACTGAGCCAGCGGCATCGGTAAGCCGCAGGCTCAATAAAACTCGAAATGAACACACCTAACACGAGGTTTACCTGAGGAAAAGCACCGTAGTTCCAGATGTAACCATGGTGGGGGAAGCAGTTGTGCACGAAGCGCAGTTTGCCCTTCTTGACGTCCTGTTTGATGGGGTTGAGCTTCTCTTTGGTCGCGATCTGAGACAAAAGAGTCAATTGATCAGTGAGAGCGACGACGCAGTCGGAGAACGAACAGGTGCTGCTGCTACAGAAACACGTCGCGCAAGTCTTTTCGTGGACCTCACCGCGTGACGACAGAGTTTGCTCTCTGAACCTGTCAAAACAAGGAGTCGCGCAACAGCCTGTAGCCACTGTCCAGCAGTGGAAGAAGTTTGACCGACATATGGCTTCCTTATTCACCAATTCGGCTTCGGGCAAAACATCTGGTTTACTGTCAATTCAAAATTATTCTTCTGGACCAAGGAGTGCTGACAGTGCAGTGCGGCATTAGAATGCTCATGAAAAACAGCAGGCACACATGTCACAGTACAAATTTTGTGAGAGCTGTTTTTTTCTTCCAGCTGCTCCCTTCCCCCCAACCCCGTTTGATCTTGCTCACAACTCCCAATTCGCAGGGCTTACTCTGGCTCCAGACTCGCGTGCGCCCCAGTCAACTGCAACCTCAGCCGAGGAAGTAGACTCGTCTGACAACAGGGTCCCCACTTCTTTGGTCCTGAATTTTTACCTTTGGACTTTTCCAGAAATGATGTCCAATTTCAAGACAATTTTTTTCCTCCTTTTTCAGAGCAGCTTCCACTGAATCTTTTTGCCTGATAAAACAATTTGACTTTGAATGGTACTTATTGAATGTCATGAATTTGGAAAAACGTGAAGCTTGGAACACACGCTCAATCTATCTGAACAAGGAGGCTATCGCCCAAAAAGTGCGCGGTCTTACCCCATTCACGCGAAAGATTTTTTGGCCATTTCTAATTTCAGAAAATTTTGAAAATTTCCATATTGAGCTGGCTAGCCAGCCCATATTAAGTTACCAGTGGGGAGGGCAACTCAACATGACCAAAAAATGAAAAATGCTTAAAATGGCATAAAAATGATCCCAGTTGAATTTCACTATGTTGAGTTACTCCCCCCCCCCTGGTACCTTAACATGGGCAAAAAAGTCAACAATGCTTAAAATGGCCTAAAAATGATCCTGGCTAATTTTCAGCATGTTGAGTTACCCCCCCCCCCCGTACCGAAAGTGTCAACAAGCTGAAAAATAGCCAGGCTCAATTTTAGGCCATTTTAAGCCT
>JAAUXT010000923.1_pt1 | contig 56780 bp, 56 predicted proteins | sample 7278171 | NCBI WGS metagenome assembly JAAUXT01 (sample SAMN14350112, study PRJNA611818) | marine sediment metagenome | isolation source: surface marine sediment (1.8m) | place: French Polynesia: Moorea | collected 2018-08
GATTCTGAACTCAATTTTTCCAATGTTCATAATCAATTTCTGATTGTGAACAAAAATGAGGAAAATGTTTTGCTCTTCTTATCTATGACTGCAGTGCTCGCACAGAGTGCTCAACCTTTAATTGTTCCAGTGAATCTTGTAAAAACTAACTTGTGATATGCCATAGAGAAAAATAAAACTTTACATTTTCATGCTTGCAATTGTTTTTTGAGAAATATAACACTATGCACACATTGTTCGACACACACAAGTGCTGTCCTGCCGATGTACGCTGCGCGCGGCTGATTCTCCACTTGAAAGTCTAGTTGTTGTGACCTTTCTTCCCAGGATGCTGACTGATGCTGACTCGTGTCATAAGAACCATTGTACCACCCTCCTTGCACCTTCTCTGTTGGTTGGGCTTTCAGTGTTCCTTTTGAAACTGTTCTGGTGCAGATTATTGTGAAGAACAAACATGAGTTGAATGAAGACTTGTGTTTGAGCTTCGATGAATAAATATCTTTCAGTTGTGTGGCCTCAACGAGGATTCTAATAATTTGTACCTCAGTTGGCTGGAAAAGTTGGATGTTTTCAATGTTCTGAAGACACGTTCGCAGCTTTTGCAATTTTGAAGGGATGGCAGCAGTGGAGGGCTCTTCCAGTTTTGTTCTTCTCCTTGAAGGCTTTCAACGTGACTTCCTTTTGCTTCTGTAGGTTCAAACCATACAATCATCTGCACAAATCCTGATGGCTGACAAGGTGTAACGGGCTCATCAGACCCGTGGAAAACAGAATTCATGCAGTAAATCCCCGTTCCAGTCGTGTCCCATTTCATTAAATCTTAGAAAGTCACAAGGAGGTGCATAAATCTGATCCCAAGTTGTGTCCGATTTCATTGAATAACAGCAACTACAGGTGTTGTCAAATTTCATCTTTATCCTATGGCATCCATTTGAATCGAAACATGCTGACACACATCATATTGCAGAAATCTTTTCAAATCAATGGCATGGCACATTTTTGACATTGCCTGACCCGATCCGTCCGACTGTTTCAGGTGATTTGAGGAGGTTGCGCTGTGAAGGGCGCTCAAAGAGCGACCGAAACATACCTGCAGGCAGTGTCTACCAAAAGTATGTGTACACCAGTTTCATAGTCAAGATAAATTTCAATAGGACTCTTTGGCAAAAACTTTTCTTGAAATTTTACTATTTTTCTATCTCTTCTTTCAATACCATACAAAAAAGGAAAGAAGAACTAGATGTTGCCCACAACTCAATATTGGCTGATTGAAGCATTCCAAGGGCAAAAACAATGTTCCAAGGGCATACAATATTCCAGAGGCACAGTCAGTTGCAAGCAATGTTCAACAGCTGTTTCCCAGTGGCCACAGCCCTTCAAATGGGCCAGAAATGGCATTTCTAGAAAAAAGTCCAAGATGGCCACTGAATTATGTGACCTACTTTCTGACAATTGAAAGTGACTCAGAATGACTACAGGAATGATCCCTGAAAGCTTAGTTGAAATTAAAGCATTCTCTTCTCAGTTGTAAATGTATGCATATTTGGCAGCCATTTTGAGAAAGTGAGGTCACCTCACCAGAAGTGCAACTTAGTTTGAAGCTCTTTTGTTTCTCTCTAAGACACTCTGAAATGGTTAAGTTTCATATAAAAATGAGCCCAGGATGGCCCAAAATGTATTTTCTCTCAAATCCAAGATGGCAGCTACACTATCTGACCTACATATGCCAAAATCAAACTTGTGTGCACAATTTACCCATGGGCCTTGCCCAAAAAATTGAGTAAGGATTGAGTCAAGCATTCAAAACTTTGAGCACTAACAAAGGAAACCACAAAAAAAAGAACCAGAGGTGAAAACAATATTGTCCAAAAATCAGCCAATAATAATTTGATAAAAGTTTCTTGGTCTCCTTTTCCTGTTTTTTCAGCCATCCAAAAAAATCTATCCTGAAAAAGAGGGTCACAGATCAATATCCTTTGATACTTGATTGATCGAACAACTATCTTGTCAAGAAAAGACAAAAGGAAGCCTGATATGTACACTGAAGGTCATGTGTTGAACCACACAAGAGATATTGATTGGACTCGGCTGTATAAAAGACATGCCTCGTATTAAAGGCCTTTGCAAGTACTTTTGGAAAAAAATTTGTTGCTTGGGAACTCTTCCCTGGCAACCATAAGCGCAAACAGGTCAAAAAATCAAGAAAATGCTGTTTTCAGCACAAAACAAGCCCAAAAAGGATTTCAGGATCAGAACACCCTAGTGAAGAGAAGCAGTGCTCAAGGCAAAAATTATGTCTAAAGGCCAAAATTCCTGATTGGTTTCCATAGCAAGTACCCTGGCCACCAGATAAAAATTGCTGTTTCTCAGCTTCTCATTAAGATACAGCTTTGTTATCTGATTCTTATGAAATGTGCTTGAAAATACTTTTTGGCTTTCATACTTTCATTGTCAGGCAAGTTTTTCCTGGCAACTGGCTACAAATTTTGGCTCCATAGCAACTACCCCAGTAATGGGCTATGTCCCAGTTCTAATTTAGATGGAGTTTTGGTATTTGGTTTGTATGAAATGTCTTTGACTGCACTTTTCAGGTCTTATGGATTGGTTGCAAGGGTAGCTTTTGCCCAGCAGGTACAACTGTAAAGAGGTCAAAAGCAAAAAAACAGCTGTTTTATGCAAGATTTTCGAACAATAATGTCATTGTGACTCTTGTCCTATTCCTGTCCATCCCATCCCCCCTGTGAACAACACTGAATAGACATCTGGGCTGAGGTCCTGTATGTGGGGTTGAATTCAGTGTTCCAAATACAATCTCCTGTGGCATCCCAGGCAAGATGTCCCATCTTATCCTGTCCCATCCCATCCCCCATAGACAGCACTGAACAGACATTTGGGCTGAGTTCCTGTGTATGGGGCCAAAAAAAATGGCATCTCAAGCAAGATGCCCCATCCTATCCTATCCTGTCCCCCCTATGGACAGGACTGAAATGGTCATATCACAGCTTCTAATCAAGATACATAGAGCAGTGATGTCTAGTTCATATGAAAGGTCTTTGCAAGTACTTTCAGGATTGTACAATTTGGTTGATGTGGCAACTTTTCCCTAGCAACCATAAGTGCAAAATGGTTGAAAAAGCAAGAAATGGGTGTATCAAGTGTGTAATTCAGGATTTTCAGTGTCAATTACTTTTTTGATTGACAGCTGAACAAAAATTGAAGGGGACATCACACACACCAATTGCCTTGAGCACCACTTCTCTTGTTGAGAGAGAGCTTTGATATATGTGGTCAATTGAATGGCCTAAAAACCACTTTATTAATCTTACATTTTAGTTGCCAAGGTAGCTTTTCCCTTGGAATCACAAGTGCAAAAAGGACAAAAAGCAAGAAAAGGCTGTTTTCAGGCAAGACTTTCAAGCAATAATGGCAGTTTGAGTATCAGAACGCCACACTGAAGCACCAAAAAAGTAAAGATTCAAAATTTGACTCCACATACACCACCCTTGGAAATAACTAGATGTAAATAGCTGTGTCAGCTTCCAATGGATATAGAGCTTTGATATTTGGTTGAGTGAATACGCACAAGATGGACTTCCCACTGCAGTTGCCTTTAGCACTACTTTTCATTTTTCTTGTGAATGGTTGTATATGGACTGACATGAAAACGTGGAAAATGTGGAAAACCACTCACTAAGACTTGAGACAGATAGACATTGAACACCAACCTTATCACTTGTGTCTGAAATGATTGATTCTGAACTGGAGCAAACAGGCTAAATTGATTGATCACATGATTGATCACTGATCATGACAGAGGTGATCAATACTGGTTTCTAGCTTCCACAATCAAACGATGTATAAATTCCTGGCATAGGAAGGAAAAGGCCTCCACCTCAATCAAGTCTATGATGCAAAAGAGAGGGAAAACCCTAAGTCATGTGATCATATGACTACCCTGTGGGGGGAGGGATGCAGGCTAAAGCCAGCAAAATAGTGATATTGTGCTATTTTCTATCCAATGTGTATCCAATTAATTATTGTAAAATTAATCAGAATATTAAAAATTGTCTGTTGATGCCAGCACCCCCTAGCAGGGGAGGAGTGTGGTGTGGCATACCAGCCTCAAATGTTGGAACCACTCACTAGATGGCATGATTGAACACAATAAATACAGAGGTTCCTGCCCCCAGGGACAGTCTCTCCTGAGATATCAACCTGTTTGTGATATCACCACAGTACACACCTCAAAATTGGTCTTCTGTTTTTGAAACCCAATGTGACACAACAGTGTCGTGAATTTTTATTTGCTGCTGTTGCAATTACTTTCTATTCTCTGAAAACACACCCAGAATTTGGTTGTCTAGTGGCGCCAAACTTTCCGAGGCCCTGACCAGCTCGTACGTTTTGTGTGATGGCATGCACGACGAGCGGCGTAAATTCGCGCGCGGCAAAAAATTATGCGTCGGTTGAAATAGAAACATGGCGAGGAGGTCGTCTGCGATTTTAGGTCGAACGATTTGTAATCGATGTTTTGGATACAGTCAGGCTTCAGCACCTGTGAAAAGATTCTGCAGCAACAACAGCAATGAAACACACACCAACTCCAGGAGTTTACATGACAATCTGTGGGATACGTACGCCAAAAGGAAGTCACTCATTGAGGGTGTGTGTGAAATGTTTTGGACATGTGGAATGAAATATTCTAAAGCAGTTTTTGTGATTTTGCCAACAGTAATTTTTTTGTCACTGGAAGAAGATATCCCTGGCCGGTTTTTGTAGTGTTGGGTGGAGTGTTCGTTCCAAAAGTTGGTCCACGTCATCGGCTGAGCGTCACTGGAACATAGATTCCATCTGGTTCTATACTTTCAGCGCAACCCCTGCCTGCAGACAGAGACCCTTCCGCGATCTACGCCAACAACGAGCTCGACCTGCAGGAGGTTGAAGTGTTCGGCTTTGACTACGATTATACACTTGCCTCGTACACACCCGCACTCCACTATCTTATCTACAATCTGGGCAGGGAAGTGCTGGTCACTGACCACAAGGTAATGCATTCCAGCAAGCAGTGCGTGTGGAAAGTGGTGCAAACCAAGAGGTTGTCAGCAAAGGCACAAATTCCGGAGACAAACACAAAGGACTCTGAACAAAAATGAACTGCAAACCACCTTCTGAAGAAAGGTGTCTTGCCTCAACGAAACTTTGTGTGACCATCACAGGGCGGGGGTCACACAAAACACTTTTCATTGCTGCGAGGTGCAACGCAAAAACCTCATCAATACTTTCTGCACCCGCAATACTTTGTACAAGGCACTGCCAGGTCTTCCAGGTGGGCGGGTGTCTTGTTCTCGTGCAAGTGACTCTCGTACAAGCGACCCTATGTTTTTGTTTTTCAGTACCCACAAGATATCATGAAGATCGATTATGATCCGAAGTTTGCCATCAGGGGCCTGCATTGTGACGTCAGAAAGGTCAGCGCGAAGAAGTGTGTTTCGAATGTCTGCTGAATATCGACCTGATGATAGATGCCCACAATTCACGAACGTGTCTTTTGTCTTTGCTCTTTCGTGCCCCGCACTCCCTGCTCTAACCTTGTTTCAGACTGCACACACAACAACGATCCTCACTTCTGAATCTTGTTTCAGGGTCTCCTGCTCAAAATTGATGCTTTTCACAACATTCAACTCGGAGCTGTGTTCCGGTGAGTGGTGGAAAGAAAGTGCCACATCTGACACAAAGTTTGGAACGCGGTCTGCAAGGTCTCGGAGCGAACGTCCAACTTAGTCACCCTGGAATAATTCTCAGGAAGTTTTCCAAACTCAAGCTTCAACATTTTCCTGGAATTTACAGAGGCACAAAGCGATTGTCGAAGGACGAAGTGATTGACATCTACAATGGTACGCACGTCGCCATCGACAACATGAGCAGCTTCTACGGGAAGGTGAGGCGCCCCCCTGAAAACTATGTTGGAGTTTGTGTCACTGACTCACTCAGTTCTGTGCTTCGGCCTTTCATGTCATTTCGCAAGAACTGTTCTGCAGGAGTGATTGTGGGGCAGGGTCTGAGTTGTTACTTTGGACTTTTGTGATGTAGCCAAGTTGATTGCTTGAATTTTCGAACACGTTGCAATTCTTTTTGGATTGAACTTTCGCTCTTTTGCCTGTGGGACAAAATTAATGCAACGGATGTGAAGATTTACGGCATGTGTTGTTCATGTGCATGGACACAGCTATATCGTGTTTTGTGAATTTCAACAGGTTCCTTTTAAACCTGAGAAAGTCAATGCCAAGGAGTATGCAAACGTGGTAAAAGTTGTAGCTCTTAGCTCGTAAGACTTGAAAGTTGGCATTCGACACATTCTGGTGCATGTTATCACCAATTGGTCGGGCATGTGGGGGAAGGGAGAGGGGAGGTTGTTCAGAACAAAATTGAAAAGCGACGAACAAAGTTGCTCAGAAAATGGTTCGGTAGTATGGAACACTAACGCTTTTTGCAGTGCTGACCATCAGCCCCATGGCTGCCCAACCTGTGACACGGAGACAATGATGTCGAAGAAACTGAAAATTTTTGTTGTTCCACTTTCGTTTTCCCTTGGAAAATCTTTATCAGCCTGACTTCTTGTCAGGAGGAGCTGGACTGTTTGTGTGTTTCATGCAGCGGATACGCGGCGTTTTTGTCAGACTTGTGTTTCGCAGGTGCGGCAGATGTGCAATCGCAAAGCGTGCATGTATCTTGATTTGCAATTCGCGAACGATGGATCAGCTTCAGATAAACGAATCGCTCATCGAAAAATCTCTGCACTCTTGACAGTCACATGACCACACGCCGTCTGCCAGAGCTTTGAAAATTCCTGAATGATGATTCAAAATTTCGTTGTCAAGCGGATCATTTTGGACCAGAAAACAATTTTGTCCACAAAGTTTTTGATTTCCGGTGAAACTCCCTCACCCCCGCCATTTTCCATGGCGCGTATCTGCACTGATAAGTGTTCTTGTTTGAGATACCGTGGAGGCTTCTGCAAATTTCACACCGGTGAAGGCCAAACCCGAAAGTACCGTAGTGTGCCACAGAAAACTTGACACTGGGGAAAGTTTTCAAAGGAGAGAAGTACCTGCGTACAGTTGACTGACCCAGCTTCACTTGTGTTGAGAAATTTTCATCGTTGACCTTTGAAGCGACGGCTGGAGCAGATTTTTTCAATTCCAATCCGCGCTGGCAATTTTTGTGTTGCAGGGGCCGAACATGTATCAACTGATGGACCTGTTCGCTGTTCCGGAGGTGACTCTCTTCTCCAATGTCATCCAGGTTTGTTGTTTTGCTTTCCTTCTCAGCACACAAATGGACTTGACTGATGAAGGCATTTGATTTATTTTGTACTGTACTGATTTTGTTTCAGTATTTTATTGAAAACAACATTCCCTATGATCCAGAATATGTGTTCTACGACGTTAGAGTGAGTACATTCGTTGCCTTTGTTGGTCACGAAAATATCAGCGTTTTGGGTTGTGGTCCATGAATGTAAAATTGTGAAGGTTGCTGCAAGTGTTGATGACGCGCAGCTCGTGCATTGTTTGAACGTCCGCTCTGCAGGTGGCGGTGCAGGGTTTGCACAACTCGGGCCGGCTGCATCAGGAAATCATGAGGAACATCGGTACGTTTCATTGTCGCGCTTGTCCAGTGCTGAAGTTCGTGACGTCCACAAATTGATCTGTGGGGGACAAGACAGCAAAGTTCGAAGGAAGGTCGAGTCAAAAAACTTGAAACAAGGTTTTCTTGGACATGAATCATTTCATGGAGGCAGGTCACCGCCGGCGCAACATCCACAGATTCACTGAGGATTTCCTTGCGGCTTCTGTCTCAACGCGCTTGCCCCGTACTTGCAGCGGTGTTTCTGGAGAAGGACAGCGCTGTCCCACACCTACTACAGCACTTGCTCCGAGCCGGGAAGAAGCTCTTTCTTATCACCAACAGCGGAGTCGGCTTCGTGTGAGTGTCGCCTTCACCCAACTTTGGCTGGCCTGAACAAAAGACTTGCTGGTCTTTTCATTTCTTTTCCTTTCACTTCCACGAGTTTAGTTTTTCTTCAGAAAGAGAACGTGATCGAACCATTGAAAGACCTGCGTGAGATATTTTTTGTCCACCAGAAATTTTTTTGTCCATCCGACCCTGCTCCAGGCTGGATTGTTGTGTTGTTTGTAAAACGACACGGTCAGGTGCGACCACTTGTTTTGAGGCGGAAACCACCACTTCTAAGGCCACACATGCGAACACTGAAAAACAATCTGCTTCACTTTGCTTTTGGTTCAACTTCCTGAGTGTCGCCCTGTTTCCACTTGTAGAGACGCGGGTATGAAGTACCTGGTTGGCACTGACTGGATGGACATGTTCGATGTTGTCATCACGAACGCGCGGAAACCAAAATTTTTCTACGACAGCAGGTGAGGTTCTTCCAATGAAATTCCCAAGATGGGCGTTGGGCCTTCGTGAAAAGGAGGACAATTTTTTCAACGGCAAACGAGACCAAAGGAAATGAGCAGAAACCACCCAGGGGTTCAACTGAAAGTGGAAGCAAAGCATCACTCAACAACGCACAAATTGCACATCCGATTTCTTGCAGACGCAGAAGAGTAGAAACGAAATATTCCGAAAAGTTTTTGTTGTACGAGTAACTTGCTTCGGGTTGTTTTTCTGTCTTTCTGAAAGTCATCGACGTTTTGAAGAAGCTGGGTGTAGAACAGGGATGAACCACATCTGCCTCTGCGTTGTTTGACCAAAGGTGACTCTCCCTATTGTGGTTTGCAGGCCTTTCAGAAGCGTCGCCCCCGGGTCTGACCATAAATCCTGGGACAAAGTCTGCGAGCTGAGCAAGGGAAAGTTCTACCACGAGGTCAGTGAGTGCAAACTCATCGTCAGGCGCAATTTCTAGTTTCTCGCTGTTCTATTTTTCTGTTGCACAAGGAAGAGTGTTTGGGCCAAGCTCAATGTTGTTGTTTTTTTGTGGCCTTCAGGGAAATCTCTTCCAGTTTCGAGAGTTCACCGGATGGTACGGCTCCAAGGTTCTTTACTTCGGAGACCACGTCTACAGTGACCTCGCGGTAGGATCACAGCAGAAACCCCACACAAAAGCCAAGTTGTTCTCGCTTGTGTGACGGAAATCGTTAGGAGCATGCTCAAATAATTACACTCGATAGCCGACATGTTGGTTGGAATTGTCTCGTGCTGTTTGGTTCCTTTGGCCGTCAAACAGATTCACTGTTTTCTACGTCGTTGCAGGACGCAGCTCTGAAGCATGGCTGGCGAACAGCTGCAATTATTCCAGAGTTGGAAGTAAGTTGCCAAGTCTGCAGACATGCGCACTGGTGTTCTTTGGGGGAGGGGATTTGTGTTGCACCTCAACAACGACACACCCAACCAGGGGCTTGTTCGTCATGTCACCTGTCACAGACGTGTGGACGGTATTTTTGTGGCCAACTCCTGTGGATGGATTCAAGGGAGACCGATGATTTCACCAACATCGAGGTCTGCTCCCCTCCCCCAAACTGGGGTTGATTGGACAGACACCCAAGACACTGGGATCAAGGCACTGGGATCACATCCTGTTGAATTTCTGGCTAAAAAATCTGAAGAAATTACGGCACAATGCCAATTGCGCGTTTGCGTGTTCGTTGGATTTGTTCTGACAGATTTGTGTCTGTTTTGACATGCAGACGGAGGTGAAGATTATCAACAGCGACATGTACAAGCGCTCTGTGTGCTGGCTGGTTGCGCTGGAGGATCTCATTTCTGAAGTTCAGGTTTGTTTCTGAAATCTGGTTGCGATGTGCACGGCGATGTCGAGTCCGGTTTGAGAATCATCGTTGCTGTTTTGGCCAACACATGAGAAATGGCTCACCGATTGACACATTGGCACATTGTCTGACCCTGGACAAAAGAAATTATCTCTTTGTACACTGACAGAAAAACCCCAACCCGGAAGCTCAGGCGGCTGTGCAAGAGTGGCTGAAGGAGAGAAGCGAGTTACGGTGAGTCTCTTTGAATTCACGCGCAGTTCTGCGCACGTCTTCCTTGATTCCTTTGGGGTAGGGTAGCCATTTGCAGAAAACGTCGACAGTTGACAAAACCACCTCCCCCGCAAAACAGTTGCCAGAGCATTTGGGTACGTTGCGTGTCAAAACCGACAGGTGTTCTTGTTTGTTGTGGTTTCGAAAGAAGGGCTTGCCTGAGGTCAGGCAAAATCAAGCTTCTGTGAGAGTGGAAAGGAGTGTGAACTTGACACGCTGGGTTTCCTAATTGGTTGCAGGGTAGTGGTGAAGAAAGTGTTCAACCCTCAGTTCGGGAGCGTTTTCCGAACTTACCACAACGCGTCCTACTTCTCGCGGCGTCTGAACCGCTTCGCGGACGTGTACATGTCGTCGGTGGAGAACCTGCTGCACTACCCACTGAGCTACACGTTCTACCCGCGCCGCACCGCGCTGCCACACGAAGTCGAAATCCATGCGCCAAGCACACACTAGGAACGATTTGCTCTTCTTTGTCAAGGGAACTGATCTCAGCTGTGTCACTGAGTTTGACTGTAAAACCAGGTGGTTCACGAACAATGAAACCGTGCCGCAGTCACGCGCGGCATGGCATTGAAAAATGTTTTTTTTGTCTGTGGTCACTCAAAACCTGAACCAACCCCTGATAATTCCTTGCCTGGCCGATTCACTGAAGATACGTGAAGCGAATGATTCCATTCAGTTGGTCACTGACTACGTGGGGGTAAACGGACGGAATCCCTATGGAGTTGTATTCCAGTTTTGTGAGTGGACGTAACTGTGTTCAGCGAGATGACTTCGACGTTGACTCGCCACCTTCAGTGGAGATTGCCCAGGACTTGTCAGCCAGTAAAACACACGCGCAGTTTGCAATGCAGCGGCACCTTGCACAGACCTTTGAACACCCAGGATGTAAAAAGGACAGGAATTTCAGGCCTTTCACTCCAACTTTGATGCTCAGTGCCACATCTACAGACAGATATCTGCAGCAGATGACGTGCTGGACGCATCAGACTGACGCATTGACCCTTAATTTGAAGGTTGTACGTGGAGCCTCCTGTCATCGTGGTCATCTGATGCTCCGGTTGCACTGTCAGTCCGGTGTTCATTCACACTGTGTTGTTTGGATGTCGGCTGACAACCAGGACTTGACAAGTTCACGAGTCATTGAACGATCTTGCATTCCCTTTGAATTGATGACGTGTGGTTACAAGCGAACGAAATTCTGACAGTGTGTGCTTCTGTACCCTGACGCCTTACTGTGTTCCCTAGTCATGCACTTGTTCCCAGATTTGCAGATGGTGTTCTGACACGCGTTGTTTTCTGTTGTTGTGTTGCCTGAGTGGCTACAAATCTGTGCATCAGTATTATTACACTTTCGAAAAATAGTTGAAGTGCAATGAAACCAAAGCCCCAGTGCTTCCAAAGTGCGGAATCTGAAATGCAACGACTCCCATGCATAAAGAATTAAATTGAACGAGGGTAACAAACAAGAAAACCACTCGATGCCAAAAGAGGCAAATTTGTGAAATTTGTTCGCTTTGGTTGTCGACGGACGTGACCGCTGTTGTGTTTCCAGTGAAAACTTCGGTTCTCAGTGCTTGACATCCAGGTCAATCTTGAAAATGTTCTCGAATCCGCAAGCCACTGCAGATTGAATCGTTATGGTGACTTGTTTGTTTCAAGAAAGTAAGAGCAGTTTAGTGAGTTACGTGTAGTCGTTTCCGTGTACCCACAGAGTCGCATTTGGTGAATTCCTTTCACCAATAAACGTGTCAGAAAGATTGGAAGTTCTCCGTGAAATGTCTCAGATGCGCCAGCGCAGTCGAGATTGTGGACGAGGAGACTGCACAGGTAAAGTGCATATCACACGATGTCCTCGAGTTGCAGGTACCTCCTTTTGAACATGTGACGTGCGGGCCGTGCAAGAAACCACCGAGCAACTTCTGAAATTCGAGGTATCGTTTCCAAATCTGGACGAAGGCCAGACGCCAAAGCTCATGCCGCTAGCACTTTCCCTCCCTACTGAGTGCAAACATTTATGGACTTGTCAGTGTTTCTGGATTTTCTGGTTTCTGTATCCCGCCCCTGTTTACAAAAATTTCTGTGGACTTTGTTGGTGTTTTTGGTTTTCAAAGTTTCTGTTAATTTCGCCCCCACCCGAATGCATACTTTTTGGACTTTTGTCAGTTTTTCTGGATTTCAAAGTTTTTAGATTGCGCACCCCCGACCCCCTAGTTGCAGAAATTTCTGGACTTTTTCAGTTTTCTGGATTTCAAAGTTTCTGGATTGCCGACCCCCGCCCCCTGCAAAATTTTCTGTACTTGGTCAGCCTTTCTTGAATTCCAAGTTTTTGGATTGCCCCACCTCCGATTAGAAAGATTTCAAGACTAAGTCAGTGTTTCTGCGTTTCAGCATTTCCTGACCACATCCATCCCATCCATGGTTGCAATGCTGTTTGAACTTTTAAGTTTTTCTGGATGTCTATAAGTTTCTGGATCACCATCACCCACGAAGACGAGAAAGTGTCGCGCTGCTGACATTCCACTTTGAAGTCAAGTGAACAATTGTGACGTCGATTTGCGCTTTGTTTTCGGGTATGTGTTCTGTGTTCAAGCGTCTCGTGGGTGTGTTGTTGAAAGAATCATCTGCTTCGCGCAACTGTTGCAATAAGGGTTGATCTGTCGTTGTCCCCCCCCCCCCAAGGGTCAGCATCTGCTCCAAGTCAGACTAGATACTGTCTGACCGGAGGGGGTCACACAACATCTACTCCAAACAGCATTCACTCCAAATTGGTCCCCTCGAAGTAGATGCTTTGTGACCAGGGGGGTGGGTGGTCATGCAGCATCTACTTTTTGGAAGTGCAAAAAATTGAAGGTCTTACCTCTTCAACTGCCAGCAGCAGAATGAATGCTGAATGCAATGCAAACTGGTCATCCAGAGTAGATGCTGTCTGACCACCTGGGGGGGGGGACACACAGCATCTGCTCCAAACAGCATCTACTCCAAGTTGGTCATCTCAGAGTAGATGCTGTGTGACCCCCATGTGTGACCCCCCACCCTCCGGTCACACAGCATCTACTCCTGAGTTACACTTAGAAAATATTTTGCACTTTTGGAAACTCGTGCAACATTGGTGAACTCACAGCGCGATTCAATGCCAATGGCATTCTCGTTTTTCAAAATTATCTGAAATGATTGCCCATTCTTTCTGGGCATTTTTTTTTTTTAAATATAATGAACGCGTTGACCCCAAAAAAAAAAATTTTGCTCGTGGGACTCGACACATTTTCAGATTGCCAGAACTGATTCCCCGTTTGTAAATATTTTGAAACAAGTGTGCAGGCCCCCTCCTTCCTGGTGGACAAAAAAAAAATAATAATAATAATACCCCAAGAATTTGTTGGGTTTTCTTCAGAGTTGAAAAATACTTTTGGCCAGAAATTTGTGGAGTAGTCTTTCAAGCGGCGTGCGCTTTCCTTGTTGAATGCCGGTGTTTTCTCGTTTTCTATGTTCCGTGCGCGCGGAGAAACGATTGTGCCAACTTGAACACGTTGTGCGGTTCTGGTGATGCACGACAAAAGAGTAGTGAGTATCTCGTGGCTTTTCTTGTTTGCCCTGTTGTCTTCTGACATCTGCGCTTAGCGAAGGTTTGAAACTCCTCGGCGTCATCTGCACAGTTTATCTCACCATCCTTTCAGCAAAGTTGGAAGCCTCTCCTTATTCAGTGCTGCCCTCCTTCAATGGAGCCAACTGAATGAGCCGTGAACCAATGAGAGGAGGAGCTCTATTTTTAGTCAGCTGAGTGGATTCCCTCAGTCGAGGCAATCTTCACTTCACAACACACCATCGTGGTGCTTGCACTGCTCTCGCAACTCCTGTTGTGCCAAACGCTGAATGCATGTGCGTTGGTTGTTTTGCAGTTGGATTTGCTCGCTTTGCTATGGGACTAGAGACGGTGGATAGCTCGGACCGTCCAGGATGGTGAGGACAGTGTTGCTGGGCCTGCTCCTGCTGTGTTGCGGCGGTCGGTCGGGGGTGGACGCCGCCAAGGTCGGGGCGAGTGCGGCGGTGGTGCAGCAGGCCGGGGTCCCCAATCCGGCCGCGGATAACGTCCAGAGTGCACGCTGCCGTGTCCGATGCCTCGCTCTCCTCAAACATGTAAGTGAACAAAAAAAAGTTACCTCCTACCTTTTCACAAAACTTTGTTGAAGTTGTGGAAACTTTGTGCTGTGATATCATTTCCTACATTGTGGCGCAGCTCTTCATTGAAAGTTTGTTCCCGTGTCAGAGAATACCAAAAGTTTCTCAAAACATTGGGAAGAGACGCTTGTCAAACAGATTCTTGGCAGCACCTGTGTGTGTTTTCCATCTGTGCTCGAAAATCATTGAACTCTGGCAACAGTCGAATTTAACATTCACGAACTGACCACGTTCATATTCAGTTCGAGAAATTGTGTGCAGAAAGGAAAAGAAATGCACGAGGTAGTTTGGTGTTCCAAAGCCAAGAAAGATTTCTCTGTGGTTCAGTGCATAAGGACAGGATACGTCACTGCAAAGGGCTCCGAAAGCCATCATTTGCTTCCTCTCACTTTTGCAGCAAGAAAACTTGCTGCCTTTGTGAACCATTCAACATGAAATGGCACAGTACGACTCGTATGAAAAGTGTACCTTTCTTCCTCCCTTCACGATTGTGTTTCATTTGACAATGGCTGTTTCCTGAAAGATTTGTGCGCACTGTGAAATATGGAATGGAAAAAAGACAAGTGCATGAGTGTTGAACCAACATATGGAGTCTTGCTCAACAAAGTTTGAAAGAACAGTGCAGTTTCCAGTGCTTAGACATGCGTCCGATTCGGAACAAACCATTTCCAATTTGTTCGGACACGAATTGTTTTGGTCAAAATTTCCAAGTCTGAACGTTTTGTTGTGGTTTGGTGGTTGTTCTTCCGCAAAGAAAGCGAGTTGTGCCAACCTGTTCAGACAGTTGTGGTTTCCTGCCCTCCTTGTGTTCACCCGATTGGGTTGTTCTGAGTGCGTGTTATCAGATAACAAGACTCGTATCAATTTCTGGCAGGAATCGTCATTGTACACCCAGGTGTACACTTCCTTTGAGGAGCTCTGTCTGAAAATTGTTTTTGTCGTTCAGTAAACTTATCGCTGGGGTAAAGTGGTTAATTCGATGTCTTTTGTCAACTTGCTATTCAATGTGTGAATGGTACTGTGAATCTGTAAACTGATACAGAACATCGAAAAAAAGTTGACCTGCGCATAGGAGATGTGAGGCCACTGCCTCGTACAAGGCTTTCTTGAAGACGACGGTTTGTTATTGGTGTGTACGAATAAGGGCAAAAGGAAAAGTGCTCTCACCCATGTAGGACAAATAGTAGAGCCGCGCAGTGGCATGTGGGGTCTCTGCAAGGGAAACCCGCACGAGCAACCATACAAGCAATTCAGTGTGTATCTCTAATGGAAGGAAACGCCCATCTGCCAAACAGAGGGTCAAGTTGGTTTTTTTCTCTGTCTCTCTTTGAAGTGATGCCACTTTGATATGCGCGCCCATGGCGGCGGTGGGTGGCCTTCTGGGCCCCGTGATGTGGCTGATGGCTGAAATACCAAGGCTCTGGAAACTGCTTCCAGGGAAAAGCAGACCGATTCTGGCACAATATGGGGTAGACCGCATCAAGCAGCAGGAAGAACCGGGAAGACGCGTTTGCTGTGTCCAACTGTTCATTTCATTTGCACTCGATGACGTTTGGAGTCAATTTTCAATCAATCGCATTCTTCGCTGTGTGAAAAGACAATTGAAAATTCCTCATGGATATGTTTGCTTGTTTGTTGCCCTCTTTTGGTGTTTCTGGAAAGACAAGTTGAATGAGGAAGTGCTGCACATGTTTCTTGGCTGAATTGTCATGAACTTTTGTCTTCATGGCCGATGAAGTCAACGGAGAAGCAGACAAAAATCTGATAGAAATGTGCACGTGCGAAAAGTTCCGAGTCTCATGTCTTCTTCAATCCTGAAATCTTAATTTGATGCGTTTGTGAGTGAAAATTGCCCAGATTTGCATCCTATTCACAGACTTTGTAAAGGAACCTCGGCAAATTGCGTGCGCGTTTTTGGCGAAGCATCATATTTCACGTGGCAACTCTCGGTGCCTAAATATGGGCTTCTATTGACAGGATATGCCCCTTTCATATGCGCGCCGTTCCCGTGCATTAATACCACCCGCGCACGTCTCCTGTCCGTGAGAAATATCCCTCGCATGTATCGCGAGTGGCACAGACCCATTGAACCGCTGGCATCAACTGAATACGCCAGGAGTTACTTGCGTGAGGCAAACATTCTTTCATGGTGTTTGCGGGGTTGTCCAGGCAGTCTTCGAGTGTGATGGAATGGCTCAATAAATCAATTAATGCGTATTTCCACTCTTTTGGAATTTTCTGATGTCATCTTTTTTCCTTCAGTGTGCCTCCCTCCCATTTCTCCCCCATCAGCTCAGATAAAGATTGATGTAACGACAGATTAATTCTGGTCAATACGATGGGGAATCCGCCATCAGAGTTTGATGTCTCGCTTGTTACTGATGACAATGGCGACAGAAAAGTATCCGCGCGACATGAAACGTTGCAGATCCACCCGTGATGTCAATTTGACTCGATTATGGAGAATAGTTTATTGGGTCTGCGGCAAGTTTACCGTGCTCAGTTTGGACACGGTTATCATCTTGTGGGCAACACCAATCTGATCTCCATCGTTGGAGCTGCATTGCGACCTGCATGCGCTCGGTGGTGTGGCAGTTTTGTAACATTCGACTGCTTTTCTCAATGATTGAAGCTTGGTGTGAAGAAAAGTTGTGCGACTAGCTTCCTTGGCAAAAGCGTCAGTCTTAAAACGTTGCGTTAGAAACGGAAGTCTTGTTTGTCTCGCCCAAGAAGGGAACGGTCTGCAGGGAGACGGAGTGGCTGGGACGCGCGGAGACTCGCTGTCCATAAATCCAGCCGGACTCGCAGAGAAATTGACACTGGTGGAGGAGGGAAGGGCTAATGATATCACCACCGTGGAGCCATTATCCAGGGTGTTGGTCGCCGCACTCATATGTGGCCTATTTTCTCCCACAAATTGGCTTTCAATTGCTGCAGATGGAGATCTTTGAAAATGATATACGCTGCTTTTCCTGGTCATTGGATCGGCTCGGGCTTGGTCAGGCTGCGTTTCTGAAGCCGGTGCGGTGGAGATGTGAAGACGTGAGGGCCATTTGTTGGATAGGTTGGAGGAGACGGACCGCTACACCCACAACGAAAAAAACAGACAACCAAATACGGTGTCCGTTTTTGCACAAGACATTTGCTGTGTGCCTTGAGTTTCGAGTAAATACTTGCGTATCTGTCCGATTTTCTTCCAAAAAAAGCCTTGGTGTTGTCCAGAAGTGCAAAACAAGCTGAAAGGTGGAGAAATACATCACTTGTGCAGCACGACGTGAAGCTTTACATCAATTTTTCCGTTGGGCAACAATAGTGCCGTGTCATGCAGGCACATTTTGCAACATAATTGACACCTCCCCCTTGGATTGCAGCTTGGAGCACTGGAGATAGGCTATCAATATCATAATCAGTGCGAGTTATCAGCTTCGTGTTTTCAGCTCTGTAATTCTTAACACAAACCAGCACATGAATAATTGGAAATTGCAACATTCATTTTGGGGCAGGCACAATGGCGGTGGGAGCGGAGTTGACAGATTCTTTGTCGTATCTGAGGCTAAGCGCCCATATTGATCAGTGGATTTGTGATCCCATGGGACTCGGGACCTGTCAAGGAATGTGCAGGGAGCAGCGAAGGAGGGTAAATGTAGGGACCAAGGGCTAACAGGGCATAACCCCGGGAGTGGAGGTTCCAACGCTCGGAGAGTCCAAATTCTCAGCATGTTGTGAAGCCCCGAGGCCTGAACGAAAGCCTCCAGTCCCTTATGGGGCATTATTAACTTCATTTTACACGCACTTTTTGTTACAAAGATTTAACATGTAACGTAATGTATTAGTCGGGGCCTCTTGTGTGCACATAAAATTACGGACTTTCAGCGGAAATCATGCGCCTGGAGCTTTGGTTCTGACGGAGAATATACCAAATGCAATATGAAAGCTGGGATATCAGAGGAGAACCGCCCAACTCGGGAAATAAAGTCTTGGCAGTGATAACAAATTCAGGGAGAACGAAAATTTGTCAGTGGCGTGCCTCCCAAATCTGTGCTGCAAGTGTAGCATGGCATGTAGAGCAGAAGAATAATCTTGTAGCAATCGAGATGACAAGTGAAGGCGCTTTGAAAGCCAGCTTGCCTGCTTCAGCGCAGCGTGATTGTGAAGGGTTTGGCGCGATAAAGACCCTCGGCGCACGAGGTTGAATGGTGTCGGTCTCCAGGCAAGGCTGTGCTTAAGTAGCCGCGTCCCGAGATGAGGCAGAAAAGAAGTTTTGTGACAGTCCGCTGGATGAAAGAGCTGCATGGGAATAGATGGGCCATCCGCATGTACGTACTGCTGTGGACTTGGTGCTCGCAAGGTGATTGCGGACGAACAGGTTTTATTCGGGGCTTTTGGATTCTGCTTCGGTGGCCCTCTTCGTTTCTGCAATCGTCAACTGCGACAATGTTGGACAGACCTCCAAGCCGTCATTTTCGCGATCGAGCATCGGGAAGTTTCAACATTGGAATTGGCGGATCTTGGGTTGACTGTTTTGCCGCGGAAGACAAACAGGGCCCACAAAACTTTTTGGAATCAAATCTCCCTTGAAAACCATGATACGTGTCTCGATGTGCACTTCCTTTGAACCTAAAGTGAAAAGCGCCGTGGTTCAATTGAACATACAGTTTGAGCCGTGCGTGCGCTCGTTCTGAACAAGAGCCTTTGCTTTCAGATTGCAGTCGTAAGCAGGAAAGCAAACTCCGTGCTGATGCTTGTGAAAATATTTTCGTCTGTTTGATGGGTGGTGCATGGATTGGGGACCTACTAATTGGAAGGTAATCAGAATTGACAGACCTGATTAGATCCGAGTATTGAGCGCAGTCGATGCGGGAGAATGGAATATGCGTGTACTCGTGTTGTCTGTCGGAAGCATGGGCGAGGTTAGAATAACAAGTGAATGCTTTGACTCCATATTACCGATCGGTTGGTTGTGCCAGATCGGTTTGAACCTCTGTGTGCAGTGCTGACATGCTGATATTGGATGGCAATATTGGTGTAAGCTGGACGTGCAAGGGAAAGGGGACTCTTGCGGTTAGATTCTAGGTCGTGATGGCCGAGGGCCGAAGTGTGCTGTCGTCTGACAAAAACCTTTATTGGCCCTAAGAATTGGCAACTCAGGGGTATTAGGATGGGCATGTGCTGTGCTTAAATTGATACTGGCGCGTGTTCTTCTGACAGCCTGCTCCTTTGGTGAAAGTGAATGCTTGTTGCAGAAATGGGTGTTCAAATATGCAAAGAAAATCAGCATCACAGTTGCTTTGTCGAAGGAGATATCATACAAGGGTTGCAAAGGTTGCGGAAGAGATGGCTAATTGTGGGTGACATCTTATCCATTCCTATCGTGCGTTGAGACAGACGATGCGGACAGATGGTTCTTTCCAGGTTATCTGTTTGTTTCCAAGTGGCTGCTTCACTTCTTTCTTTGTGTGTTCGGACGACCTGGAATAAGAATGTTTCTTTGCTATTTGAACTGCAATTCTGATTCTTTTGTAGATTGTGGTCAAAACGCACCACGTACAAGTGCAAAATGTTCGATCGAATCACGAAACGGATTGTTTCTCTTTGCCAGGTTATGTTTTCAGAGGACATGTGCTCCCTTTTTGCTCGCTCACATGCTGATCACCAAGAATTTGGATTGTTGAAACGTTCTGTCATTTGAAAAAAGAGCCCACACTGATGAGAGAGTGAACTCTCGATTGAAGCTGGCTGCTGCGCTCTGAGGACATCGTGGGGTTGGGCGCGGGGAATGGGGCGAGTCGTAGATCCGGGCCCCCACTGGCTGATTCCGTCAGGCCGACTTTGATTGGAATTTCCAGTCAGGCAGGTGCGAATCACGACTTTTTCACGGAGCCCAAAACGTGAGAGATTTTGAACAATATCAAGTTGGGTTGACTGTGGCGCAACAAGAACTTGGCCTTCTTTGTGAACTTGACCTTCTGTTGGCACGAGCACGGGTTGTTTGTTCAGCTCATGCGTAAATTTCACTGTTCTTTTTGCACAAATATTGATATTTTCGCAAGTGGCAGAGTTTTAATCGAGGAAAGGCAATCGATGCAAGTTTGTGCCGTGAGTGTGCAAAAAGGATCGCGCGACCAAGAAGTACGAGCGTGTGTTGAACATGAGCGCATATCGTTCCATTAATCACATACTGCGCGTACATGCAGCTGTGATATGCACTTTTGGCCATTTCTGGTTGATCAATAATGGCGATGATCCAATGACATACATGTGCGGTGACTGACCGAAGAAAAGACTGACGGATTGTCGGCGATGAGCGAGATTTCGACGCCATGGTTCACAGCAGTCTCGAAAAGTAGATGCAGTAAAACAATCTCAAAAACGAGAACCTGACATCTGTTGTTTTCCTGAATTATTTTATTGAATTCAAATTTGATCACTTTCATTTCGATCCGTTGTTGTTTTCAGTTTTGTTGGCAGGTCGAAACAGTGAGGGACGGCAGGTGCGCTGTCGAAGAGTTCGCCCACTGACCGCGATGTCCACACCTCGCAAAGCACAAGTTTTTATGAGATTTTCCTGGGCAGTTGAGCGGCTTATTGGATCAGTGGGGGACTGCACGGCAACACTTGGATAAGATGGCATTCTGCAAGAATGTCACACACTCCACTTGTAAGGCTCGAGCCTCTGTCAATACATCAAGAAATTGGAAAATTTAATCTTCACCAGGTTCTGCACTCTGCTCAGTGCGGCTGGTTGCCGAATTTTGTCCGAAGGTCTTCTTGTCACTTCAATGAAGTCTTTTGCGGACTTGCTGGTTGGAGACAGAAACAAGAAAAAAAAATTGATTGAAAAGAGGCTCAGACTGCGCACCCAAATTTTGTTTCACTGCAGACTTTGGAGCCCAGTTCGTTGCCTTTTCTGTTATGCTATTTTCCTGCGATTTCTTTGATGCTGATCGAAGCTTTCTCATGCGAACGAAATTTTTAACCCCTGTGAGTGTGAATGGCAGAGCTCCTGCACCTCTGGGGCCCATTCCCGCCTGTGAACCAGCCGAGCTCCTGGTCAAGGCAAATCATTACTCCGCTTCCTCCAGGTGGCATTTATTTGCTTGTGTTGATATTCCGCAGGCGGAAGCATTATTGACGGACACGTATTTTTCCTGGCGGATCAATTCAATGTAAACTTTCCAGGGGGTCAGAGATCAGTGCATTCGATACCTGTTAACGCTTGTACAAGTGGTCGCTGCACACATAGCCTCCGTTGAACAAAGACGTTGCTCCGCAGGAGCTGTGTACTTCAACAACATCAAATTACTTCAACACTGTTGTGTTGCGCAACGTGGTGAGGTCAAAGCTGGACAGCCCGTTGGTCAGTGGTGAAAGGGTCCAGATGGATGGCGAGATGGATGGCGATGGGGAAAGTGCACTTTTCACCTCGTCCTTGTTCCGCTCCTCCCCTGCTTGACCCTTTGTGAGCTGTTCGTGTTTCAATTAACAGGGAAAATTCCATTTGCGCTTTGATTCTTCTTGATGCAAAGTGGACGAATGTGGGAAATGAAGCTCTGAAATCAAAACGTGTGTTCATCTTTCTTTGTCCGCTCATGCAAATGTTTGGCGTTGTTTCACCGTTTCCTAACCGCCGACAGAAAAGTAGTGGAGGTTTGCTTGCAACTGGAAGCGGTCTGCGAGCCGGCCTGCCATCTCACTTTGTATGCATATCGAGCAAATGCGATAAGTCGATGGGTAGAAAATTACATATTGACAACGCTCAGGCCCCACCTGTCAGTTTTCCTTGAGGTGTTGGCGACTATCTGTCTTGGAAGGGCAACTCAGTGTCAAGTATCCCCCGCGTGCTACCTCCTCTCGAGTCTGGGGCTTCTCGTCTGCACTCTCAAGACAGGAAGAGCTCAGCACCCATTTCAGTCCTTGTTTGGTGCTGCGACCAAATCTTTTGGAACTTGCAGTTCCCATGTTGGTGCTTTCCAAGTTGCGTGAGATACTTGTCACAAGCAGAAACTCAGAATGTGTCAGAAATCACAGCCGACGAGTCAGGGGACGTCGGGGTTGTTGAGAGTGAAGGCCTGACTTCTCAGCGAACGTTGCGGCGTCCACCGCAGTGCAGCTTTTCCGCCACTCGCCGTTTGACGGGTTCTGCGCCCAGCAGCCGCGGATTCAGTTCGAAGATCTTTGTCGACACAAAAACGAGCTTTTGACTTCGTTTTAACTTAAGAATCTGAAAGACTGTACAAAGGAAGATGAAACATTTCAGAGCATCCACACAGTTCTTGCTGACCTTTTGTTTTTCTAGACTGAATTCTGACGCCTGTTTGGTCCAGCCGAACCACCGAACTGAGTCCATGAAAACGGTTTCCTTGTGGATTTTTTAGTTTTATGCGTGTCGAATCTGGGTGCATTGCTATCTCACTGAGACAAGTTATCAATTGTCCTCAACACCACGGTGATCGCACGAATGGTTCCACGTTGTGTGAAGTTTGTGAATGTGCATGTTCTGGCTGCGAAACAAGACGCAGTCGTTCAGAGGAGCCGGCCGACAAGGACCATTTTTCACGGGATTTGATGATTTGATTTGTTTGAATCGTTGTTGAACTGTTGCCGACATCGAGAGGTGATCAGAGGCGTTTGACGCAGGCTTGAAGAGCAAACGGCTTCCAGATTGTACTTCGTCTCTTGATCTTCGACGAGGATTAATCATTGCCAGAAAGTTCATTGGGTCTCTGCTTTCTCCGTCGTTCAGGATTCGTCCCGTGAATTGACATTTCCCTGAATCTTGGTCTGTTTCAATTCCAGCAGAAAGAGACGGATAAGTATGCAAACGTAGCGGGCTACACACACGTGGGAATGTGGCGAGTAACAGGTCTAATACGCTTCAGCAAATTGGCCTAATGTGGAGTATTCTAGCAGTGCCACTTCAGCATGTTACTTGCTGCGGGCTACGGCATGGAATATGTTTCCAACGCGTTTGCTACTTCCTGAGGATGTGTGGTGAATTTGCAAATGGGTGTTTGTAGTTTCGGTTGACAGAGGAATTATTTTCCAAAAGTCATTGGCATCCAGCGTAGAAAGGGGAAGAGGTAATCATTTTCTCGGCCAGTTCAACAGCTTCACGCTTTTTTGCGAGTTGTTGAAATGATGAGGTCGAAAGCAATTTACGAGTACGTCGCTGAAAAAAAGAAAACAAAACAAACCTATGTTTTTGTTGTCAACCTGTTTTTGTTCACAGAACCTGGGAGGGGACATCCGGACCTTTCAAACCCTTGCTGTTTTGAACCCCTTATGGTCGGGCGTTCAAGCGGCCAAACACTGGATGAGCACAGGCCCAATACTCGTGTGGTGAGAGTTGCACTCAGCTTCAAGACGCCGTCTCCAATTTTCCGCAGGACATGATGTTTTTATCACTTCCTAGCCATCTCGTAATTGCTTTCTTTGAAAACTGCAAAACGTGTCAAAATTGTTGTTTCACTCGAGCAAATTGTGTTCTACGCTTGTTTAGTTTTGTGGAATTAAAGCACAAAGACTCTCCTGGTAACGAAGCCTTCGCTGGGCAAATTGGCTGGCATTAAAGCGGCCTGCTAATTGAATCCTATAACTGGGAAATAGACCTCGCGCGCGACTGAACATTGCACAATACTGAGTCTTACTCATGCATTAACTCCGATGGTTCGTGTCCCTGAGCCATTCAGTGATGAACACCACTTTCTCGTGATTGTCTCCGCCAGGTTCTTCTGAAGCCTTCGCAGACAAGGTTTTTGGTAACACAGCTGCGTCTTGGAAGCTTTGTGCTGAAAACATTACCAAGCAATGCAAAAGCAAGTGCAAAAAATGCAGGTGCGTGCCTCGAAGTACTGACTGGCCGTTCGTTACCTTGTGTGCAACGAGTCCCTGTCTGTGCCTCGTGTGCGTTCGTTGTGTGCCTCTCACTTTTTAGCTTCCAAAACGAGCCGTTGCGTCGAAAGGAAAGCGCACGCGCCTGTGTGTGTGTGTGTGTGTGTGTGTGTGTGTGTGTGTGTGTGTGTGTGTGTGTGAACGAATACTCTGCAAACTGGAGACAAGAGGTTTTGGTCATGCAGGATGTTGAGCGTGCCAGTTTGCTAAAAAAAAATCCATTGTATCGGACATACCGGCGCACTCAAGCAAGGGTTCTCTCTCCTTCTGCTCTGTGAAGATTTATTGTGGAATCGGATACATCGAGGTTAAAGAAATACAGATAATGGATATTGATGAAGCCTGCAAGGTGACATTATTTCAGCCGTTTCTCCCCGCCCTATCCATCAATAGAATACCAAACCAGTCCGTCGCTTCTGTCGGCAGCTTCATCAGCCTTTTTACCAGCCGGGCACCACAGAAGCGCACCGATTGTGCGCTACGGTCTTGGCAAAAGATTGAACTCTTTTTCGTCCGTTGTTAGTTTCGCATTTTGTCCTGAGACCTTGCCTGATCTTGGACTCTTTTTCAAGTTCCTTGCGTTCTTTGACCGAAAGTCCCTTGAAGCTATACAGCTTGAAGAATCAATAAGTTGCTGTTGCGCGGATCTATTTGTGCCGAAGCAAAAAAAATTGAACGTGATCTACCCTGCAAACTGCTCTGCTGAAAGCTTCAAGAGAAAGACTGTGAGATGTGCGGCTTGAGTGGCTGAAAACGTTTGGAATGTGGTTTCAGAGCTGTGGTCTCTTCGAAGCAAACGCATCGCATGTGGAACCCTTCTCGACATCAGCATCAAGCTTGCAATAATTCCTGCCGTTCCCAGATATTCCTGCACCGGAAATGGAATGCACATGTCCGTCTCATGCAGAACAAGGCAATTGTTTTCCAAGGGAAAAAACCCTGGATCTGTGGACAACAAAACAGGAATTTGTCAGTATGGTGTACTTATTGATTTCGGAAAGCGGAAAGAACTGAGTTTGCAGGTGGCAAGCATGCATGTTGATTGCATCTGAGAACATCGCTGCTCTTTGAAGCCTCTGCAGCAAAAAAGGCTCTGTACTGCTCGTCGCAGTGATATGTGCTTCATTGACTCTCGAGCCTTGTTTCAGGGCGATTGCTATTGACAGAGCGCAGGAAACTCCCTTTGTCCCTCTTAAGCGTCTCCGTTTTAATAGCTACTGTAGACTTTTTCAGCCTCTCCTGAGAGTGGCTCCTATTTGCTGTGCGCTTAAATTGTTTTGTCAAGGCCTAACCCGAGTGAAGGGGGCAAAGCTTGGTGCTGTTTAATTTGCGCAGTACATCAAGGCACTTTCGGGATAGTTGATACCAAAAAGGGGCCATGAGAAGCTTTCTTTTTTGTTCGCAGTCTATTGACTCACGAAGATCGACTGCAGTGAACTGGCTGCATCGTGTTTTGAAAGGAATTACAATCGGAAATGGTCCTCAATTGAATGTGAACAGATGAACGGGACGAGATGTTTCCCAGACGCGCTGCACAGTTTTGACAGATAGCCAGAAGCATTTTGTAAGCCGCGTTACAGGAAAGAAAGAGAACAGTTAATAAGGTCACAGTGGTCGCGGTGTGTTGGTCGAGTGTTCCTGATGTGATGCCTCGAGTCATCTTGTGGCTGTCGTGTCTGCCGCCGTAACCTCAGCGACCGCTGACAACAAAGCCCCGTCATGACAGGTTCGAGATGACAACCGTAGTTTCTCGCTCTGCGACAAAGTGCGGCTTTGTCTCGAGTCCGATAACATGCGGCGTTGATGTTCAGCCAAAAATCCCGTGCCCTTCAGGCCAAGAGCGACACTCTTTCTGTTGCCCTTCAACTGGACTGTGGTGAGATAAGTTTCTTGTTGCGCGCCAGCAGATTTCATTCTGAGATAATCCACAGCAGGTTGGGTCCTGCAGGTTCAGAGTCGTGCGCTGAAAGAACATGTACCTGTAGCTCGTTGTATGTGATTCGTACCAGGCTGACATCAGGTATGGTCATCCGGGGTGACGATACTCACGAAACAGGGACGCCTCTGAAACTGAGAGGCCTCAGCCGAAAATCACACGGCACAATACCAAAAAAACACAGGTCAACAATACAAGCAAATAGAAGGTAGATCTGAAGCTAAAGGCAGAAACAAGAGGACTTGCACGACTCTTGTTGTCAACAGTTTCTTCTGCAGTGCACTTGATGACGAGATCACGCTGTTGAATGGCGTCAGAGGTGGAAGAGCGGTGGAGGTGTGTAAAGAGATTGTCTATGCGTTGCACAAACGGTTCCTCTCTCAGTTCCAAGGCGCAATCCCAGGGAAGATACGTTTCGTTGAAAAGACGAATTGGCGTATTGAACATCACCTAGAAATTGATCCTGTCACAAGCAAATCATTTCTCAGCACAAGCTTCGTTAAAGCAGTCGAAAACGTCTGAACGCATGTTTCGTGTGTGAAGAGACGTGTGGAAGTTGGATGAAAAAATGTTGTGGTGGATGTATTGACTGCGGTGCTGAATTGATTGTTGCTGTGAGAGAGGGACATCTGTGCTGTAACTGCAGGCGACTGTCCCCACCACAGATACACAGATCCCTTTGAACTGATTCTCCTTCAGATGCTCGTGACATACAATAATGTACGAGCCTGTTCTTTTTTCTGTGTTGGAGGATGATGATGTAGAGAAGCTGAACGTTTCTGCAAAGGACATACACAGTGCACGAAGTGATGGTCCATGATCAGTGGCTCGACTTTCCTTTGGTGGCGTCGCAGGCGGTGTCCGAATAGTTTGTGCACCTTGCGGACAAATTCCATGCTGAAACAAGCTTCATATTTTGTCACAGGAGATTAGAAGCATTTCGCGTTTTCATCTTCTCCACCGTTGAACAACAGGGGCGTCGATGAGAAACTGTTAGTGTCAATAAAGTGAGCCGTGAGCCGTGCTCATGTGTGCGCGCATGCGTCACTTTTGTCTCAGCCCGTCTCCCTGAAAGCCAACACAATTTGGATCTCGCTCAGTTTGGCGGCAGGTCCACTTCGGACGAGACAGAAAGCCTCCAGTATTGACCGGAAATTGACCACAAGTGCTTTGCCAACACTCGACGTGTTTCCAAGTCAAACACGAACTGCCATTTTGACAGACCAACAGTACATAAATACTTTTTCAAGAATCCCAGGAATGGATCTCTCGCTTCCGTGGCTTCGTTGCCATGTGCCAATAACGGGGCAATGGGAAAGTTGTTGGGAGCTTGCTGTGTCCTCAGCTTGTCGCTGCCAGGAGCAGTGGGCACTCAAACGTTATAAGTGAGATTTAGTTGATACTTTGATGAAGGCAGAAAGAAGCTTTGGAATGGAGTATGAACATGTCTCACTGACTAATTCCGCAGTGCATGGAATACGAATTTACTCTTCGAGGTGGGGTGCTTTGGTCTGGCTGAAGCGTACTGCATAGTTCCTGTGCAGGGGGTCGTGTGGGTGTGAATCTAACTTGGTGGCAGAATCCAAGTTGACGTTTCAAGTGATTCGGGCTCTTGCAAGAAGTCGCTCGTCAACATAGAGTCTCACTGCAGGTTCAAATGCTCTGGACATACCTTTTTGTGAATTGTGATCATCAACCTGCCGAACGTCGAAAAGTTTAAGTGTGTGCAGGCCACCGCCTCCAAGCAAAATGAGCTTGCAATGGAATAGGAACGTCGGATCTGGAGGGGGGGAATTGACAGGGTCTTTTCCTTATGTTTGTCGTCTGTCAAGTGGAAGCGGCGCAACTCAACTGAATACAGCTTCACTTGCGCAGGGTGACAGTGAAAGAATCAAAGCCTTCAACACACTGTACAATTCGGACTGTGCCTCGTTCTCTGCGAACGTTGTTTTGCGGTACAAACATCCAGAAGGAGGGCGATCGCGACATTGCCCGAGAAAAATCGGGTGCGTCGGACATGTGCAGAAGCCAGCAAGACCAACTACCAGCACAAATCAAAGCTTCACAAAATTTCTGAGGCAGCTACAAGTCACAATATTTTGAGAGTGTTTTTTTGTGGGACTGGAGGAGACAGAGAAAGTACGGGTGACCACACCACCATGAAGAATCAATGATAATGTCGTTTGGAGCGGTGCCCATGGGGAAGGGAAAACATTAACAGTATGAGATAATATTGATAATGTGTTTGTCTCACTTCGTTTGATCTCCGCTGTTTGGTGTGCGAAGAGCTTTGCATCAGAGTCCTTCGCACGTGCGAATTTCTTCAGAGATTTTGGGTGAAGCCGTCTGCATGGCCTCAGTTGCAAGATGAGAACAGCAGGAACGAAAAGACACACGCCGAGTCTCTGTTCATGCCGACATTTTTCAGCTTCGCATTCGTTTTGGCCTTTTTCAGATTGAAAGAAAACTGGACTCTTCCTCATTTGCATGGGTCAAATACATGTTGCACCATATTGAACTCGCAGGTGCAGGTGCTGAGTTTCGCGGAGTGTGCAATCGTAACCCCAAAGGTTTACACAAAACAACGTTGTGTTTTGTGATTTTGCAGTGAACTCAAACACAACCGCTACTCGCGGGGGATCTTTGAACATCTCCAAGAACCCACAGTGTTCGGAGATGGAATTCTCCTTTGACGTCAGTTCTTCTTTTCCCGACTCGCACGGAGTGTGGTCAGAAGCGCGAGCTATGCCCCGCACCCCGCGACCCACGTTGATGTGGCTGATAATGGGGATCAGCGTGGAACATATTCGCGCACGCAGGGCGCCCCGGACCTCCAGCCACGAGCCTTACAACAAGCAATCTCCCTGCTCTGCGCGACTGCAGGAACCCAGGCGGCAGTGCAGGTCTGCACACGCAGGGAAAGGTGAAGTACGCTTGACAAGGGTAATGGAGCTCAGAAGGGAGAGGGAGAAAGGGAACATTTCCTGAGAAACTTTTTCCTTGTTCTCAGGGGTTTCAGAGTTCTTTGCAGTTCGTCTATATGAACTTGACACAACACGAGAGAGGTTTGAAGGATGTTGTTGGGGTTGTCGTTGCGCTCTTTGGTGTTTTCGTGTTTGTGGCACTGTGATGATATCGGCTGTAAAGGTACAAAGATTTTCGAGTCTGGTACTTCTGGTACATTGGATCTAATTGCGGATTTTTAGCATCGATGCGAAAGAACAGCAGACATCCAGCAATTGCACCCAACTTGATTTCGTTTGATCCTGCACGGAACGCTTTCACCAGCGCCGAACCTTTCATTCGTGCCAGTTAATTTCAGATGGATGTACTGCGGGGTTTTATGTACTGGGTGCAGACATCTGCTTGGTACCTATTGGGTGGCTTTTATCAGGAAAAGATTAATAGTATTGTTGGTAGATTTGTGTTATCTGAAATGTTTTCGGCTTCTGAAGTAGAGTTGAGTGCTGCACTATAAAAGCTTCAACATATTTTGAACCTTTGGTGAGACGCGACGCGTGCGTTCGAATGTTTCCTTTCCCCCGAATGACCTCAGGATTTCAGGAAAAAAATACGGACACTTGAGAGGTTACTTTGGGTACTGAGAACGATTTCCTGTCCGATACTTGTGGATTTTTTCAAAACTTGTCGTAAATCACACATTTTTAACAGCGTGAAAGCAACATCAAAACTTGTTCTTCGGTTCTTAACCTGAGAATCACTTTTCTGTTTTGTCTGCAGGTGTTTTGTTTGTTTTTGTTTGGAATAGCTCATCCGCGCACATATATTGCTTATCGTTAACCTGAATAACACAGAAAGAAGCTGCGATTTGTTTTCGATCACAGGTTCATGCATTCGTGTGCTGTTTTGCATTATGAGGTGTATCTGAGCACGCTGTGCTTGTCTCAACAAGAAAGCAACCGCGATTCGGTTTGTGTTGTGAGATATTAAAATCTGAATTTGTGGTTTGCTCAATGGCCCCCAGTCGATCACCCAGATCGCAAGCACAAGGTGCTCAGCCTCCACTCCACTTGAGATTCTGAGCAGCGGAGGGGAGCCTTGGTTTGAAAGGAAGCGGTGCATTCATGTCAATAGAAAGGATCCACCCTCTGAAAATGGTGCTTGCTTAGTTTTGTGATCGACAACTGGGCAGGGACGTGGAAATCTTGGCGCGCCCACCCAAATCACGGTCATATGATTGTGATTGCGCGATGTTGATTGAATTGTTTCTTGAAAAGTCGTCGCAGAAGCCCCAGCTGTAAGTCACTGGTTTTGAGAGAACTGTTGAAAAACAACAACATTTTTTAGAGTTCCGAATTGATTTTGTCCTGTAATGAAGGGTTACTTGCTTTGTGGGACATGCGGCATTTTTAAGAATCTCGTTCCTTTTGTCCTTCATGTGAAAGGTTCCTCAATTAACATGAGTGCAATGGAATCCATGCTTCGTCTTGGTAAACAGTGGAACTTTGCAGTTGGTGCTTCTGCTGAGCCTCTTGAACTTTTGTTTTCTGTTGTCGTGATCGCCATGAACAGCTCCTGAAATAAACCTCCGATATTTCGGCGGTCAGTGAAATCTCGACACATGTTTTTTTTTTCTCTCTCTCTCTCTCTTTTGTTGGGAGAGGGGTGGGTGATCCCGCAAACTTGTCGACCTTAGTGTGGCGAGAGAAAAGAGGAAACCTGAACAAGAAAACGGTGGGATGGGGTGGGGTCATTGAATCTAACGGGTTTTTGTGTGAATCCCTCCCTCCACTGGACAGAGAAATGTCCAGAGATGAACCACGCTCCGGAGTCCGGCAAATCCCCTTGCAGAGGGACAAGTTGTGAGACCTGCCTGTTGCTCCTCTCTTCCTTTGATGCAAAATCAGTGTCAAATTCTTTGCGTCCAAGATGAAATGAAAAATGAAACAATGATTCACTGTCGATTCACTGTCGAAAATCTCAGTTGCGTTGGTTTCTGAACCCATATCACAGGCGAATTGGGCTTGAAATTCAACGCTGCTTTTGGAACTTTCTCAGCCGTTTGCCACAAGTACTATTGCCACAGATTGATATTGACTTCTGCGTGGAATTGATTTTCGCTCTGGGAGAGAGACATCTGTGTTATATCTGCAGGCAATTGTCCCCACGCACCTATCTGCGGGATTGTTTGTCTGTGCGCGTGTGTTTGGGAGCTTTTTTCAACAATCTGCGAAGGTGTATGTGTGTTGTATCTTCTGTCAGAAAAGAGCAGACTCTCTCTGAGAATCAAAAAATTTGTATCCAAGCCCCAAGTGTGCGCAACACGTGCCCCAAAAGTAGGAATCCACGAAGCACTGCCATTCGAACGGAAAGCAGTGTTCTTCATTTTGTTCCTGGGACAGAGAGTGGTGAGTGGTGAGAATTCCACAAGGTATCATCGCTTGCACGAAAGAATAGAGTTTCAGATCAGACATCGTTGATCTGTCTCTTCCAGCGCTCTCCCACCTCTGAGGGCGTGACGAGCAGCCGGAACTGCAAACTCAGCGCTCCATCGTTCACTTGACCGTGTCTTGAGTCAACGGACAAACACGGTGCGCACCGTCGAACATGGCAGACCCGCACCACTCGCAAAGTTGTGTTCGTTGGTGAAATAATGGCATCGCTCCCACTTTATTGACCGAAACTACAAGGATGTTCTGCAGCAATGAAAGTAACGTACAAATTTTGCGAAGAATGAATGAGGATTTACCGCTTCGTTTGATAAGATAAAGAAGCTCTCTGGTGACCCCTGGGCGAAATAGAGTCCGGTGCTGGGGCTGGGCCATGTTTCCTGTGAGCGTCTCTCCGCAACAGCAGTGCCGTTAAAGGCTTTGCCAAAAGTAGCTTACATCATCATCGGTGCTGCGATGGGAAATATTGTCCTTATTAATTTAGCAGAGAATGGGTGTTGTCGCCTCCCGTCGCCGCGCATCCTGAGCCGGCGGCGGTTCAATAGCGCGGGCGCCGAGTACAGAGTCGTTCAGAGGCGCGCGACGCGGGGCTTTGATCAGAGGCGATAAATTAAGAATGGCAGTTTTGAAGAAGAAAGATCCGCAGCTTGTAATTCGAACAAATACAGGACACGACGATTCGTTTGATTCCATGTACAACTCAATTTATGTATTTCAAAGAAAAGACAACATTTCAGATTTCCTTTTTTTTTTTTTGGCAAACTACGCAATTTGAAACTTTTCCCGAAAATTGCCTGTCTTTTTCAAAACTGACTTGTGCAAATATTAAAGCTGCCAACAGAAGCCGCTCGTAATGGTTGATTATCTTATTTGTCGGGGAAGTGGCTTTGAGAAGGAAACAATGCATTAGATGGAGCGAGCTCGGAATTCCGAGAGTAACTCTGCACGACGACGCTCGCTCGCGATGACTCACAGATTGCTTTGCAAAGATTCAATTTATTGACAGCAAACGGTCGCGTTTGCTTAATTTGGAGGTCATTCCACAGGCGAGGTCCCAGGCACAATAGGTGTCGCAGGGGTGGGGAATTAACCGCGGAATACGTTCAGTTTACCTCTGGAATTCCTCCCCTGTTCGGGCTGATTGTCTGCCTGTTTGTTCGCCTCAACTCGGGGGCCAGTCAAATTTGTATACAGGAAAATTGGCTGGGAGAATCCCGCTCTGTTTGCGCGTCGCTGTGAATGTGAGCGCTCGGATTAGTGGACACATTTGTCAGGCACTTGGTGGGGGAGACGCACGCACTGTGAAAACGATGCAGTTTTGTTGTGTTCTGAGTGAAGGGAATTTCTCAAATTTAAAATATTGCTGCGATACTGCTTCCAAACACAAACACCGAGATTTCGCCAGTGATCAGGCACTAATACAACCAACTTTATTTTTACCTTCGTGCTTCTGGGAAAACTTCAGTTTCCCAAAGCTTGAAAGAGTTGCCGAGTTTGGGAGAGCGTGGCATCCATGAACAGAGTTTTGAATAGCCGTGTATCTGTATTCGCGGCACACGACGGGCCTTTGAACACCTCCCCGAGAGCGCAGGGAGACGCTTGATTAGCTCCCATTGAAAATCGGCAGCAGAGGCAATAAAGATGCAACTTAAGTCTGAAAAGATCTAATTCTACCAAAGAATAGGAAGCAGCTATGGCGGGTACACAGTAAATCTCGGTTCAGGTGTGGGAAACACGTACCTCAATTACTGCCGCCTGTACCCACACGTACGCTTTCCTTCAGAACCTCCTCAGGTCTGATTCAATTGGAGACAATTTAACTACAAATTGCTTGATAACATTTGCAATTTCTGGCGCCAGCCACATTGCGGTTTCCCTCCCCTTTTGAAGACACCCTGCTCTGTGTGGTTCTCAAGCTAGCTGTAAAAAGCAGCCACAAATGCTCCGCTGGCTCCGTGGGGCCATTTAGAGGGCAGTATCTTCCAGAGAGATGTGTGTTGGAGAAACCGCAACAGCACCACCTCGATTGCACCAAATGGAATCGTCACTGGCTGCCCGTTTGTTCCCTGCCGCAGGAACCACAGTAATTCTCGGCTTGTCCCGCTGTTGCGTGGTTTACAGGCGTGCACAAGGTGTCCGATGCCCCTCGTGATTGTATCAGATGAGGCCAATTTGGTTCGGGCAGCTCTGGCTGCGAATGGCCACAGCAAAAGTGGTGTGATTACACGCTTTAATAAAGTGGCCATTGATAGGAGGGACCCCACTCGTAAATCTGGTCACTCATTAGGTGCCGCTGCCACTGAATCTGTGGCCTCGGACAGACCGAGAGGGAAGCAGGACAGAGGCAGGCAGTGCGCGGCTTAATTCAGCCGATATGCAGCTGATCCGCAACTGTTTGCGAGAACCAGATAACACCTTTAATGTGGCAGTGGCGACACAATTTGTCGTCTTGATGCAACCGCAGGCGTGCCTCTGCATTTAGCAACCACCAGTGTCCCGGTTGTCTTTCTTCAGACATTCTCCGTTGCACACCGGATTTTGTCTTGCTGCTTTGCTTCCTCCACGTTTGCAGTAAGCGCACCAACTACAGTGATTGTTCGTCATTTCACGCGACAGCGCGTCGGCTTCTCTTCGGAGTACGTTTTTCCATTAGAGCACCATTATCAGACTCGTCTTGCAGTTTCATCGCGCCATTGTCTCGGAGATGAAACAAACGCTGCCTTCTCAGTGCGAACTGCACAGCTGATGAGGAACAAGAGAATGCTTGCTTTGCCAGGGAGAAATTTCATTCCCGTAAAAGGCTCAACTCCCACTGTTGCTTTTGGGTTCGCACCCTGAAGATGGATTGATGAGAAGAAAACAAAACGTGATTGAATGATGCATCGAGAAATAGAAAGAAAGTGAAAGATTAGAAGGGTCGAGGTGCAGGTTCTTCTGATGTTCGAGAGCAGATCCACAAGTTCAGAATTTCCCTTTGAAGACTCTTTCTGAACATCTACTTTGTTCAACTCCAGCAGTCCCTTGCAAACATTTTCAAACCAGCAGCTTCACCGAGTATTGGTTTCCAAACGATTGTGGAACTGTCAGTGTTTGCTTGGAGTTTCCAAAACCCAACTTGATGTACGACTGGGATAATCACCATCGTCAAGAAAAGCATTTGGATTTTGTCAAGCAGTCAGTCCAGTCTTGAGCTGAGTGACTGTACATACAGCACGCAGCCCTGTATGTCTCGCAGCGCGGCCCAATTTCCTGTCGATGTACATCGCACTTGATTGCGTCGTCTTCGCGGCCGTCGGCGCCGAGAATTGATCATCGGCGGGTCAAGCGGGGCGCGCGATACGGGCCGCGGGGGCAGCCGCCCAGAATCTGTCTTTTGTCGGGACTCCCCGATCCCAGGGTCTATTATTCCACGGCCGCAGCCACCGTGCAGCGCACTCTCAACACTTCAGTCAGGGGGACTTCTGAAACCACCTGACGGGCTCCGAATTGACCTTTTCGTGAGTTTGTTTCTTGTGTTTAAGATTTGCGGTATTTTTGACACTGGCGAGCCCATTCGTCACTTTGCCCTTCATAAAATTCACAAACACGAGTTGAAGAGAGGCCACGATTGGCACCATATTTTTGAGAGCGCCAGGCACCTGGACCACTTCCGTGGAGCATTATGATGCATACAGCTGATTATTGTCACCTTGCAGTGATACATGGCGTATTCAGAACCCCTTTATTAACCAGCAATTTACACTGGTTTCGCTGAACAAGAATTGAACGGGTCAGCTCACGATAATGAATTGTTCATACGGATCTGTGACTCACGCGGGAGAAACTACACGTCTGTGCTTCTTCTATCCACAATGGCGCCTGCGTTGTGCTGCAAAGGCAGAATTCTATTTGGAAACCACCTTTTCTTGTGTATCTCTGTCCTTTGAACTGAATGAAAGATTCAGATTCGTCTGCTGTGTAATCTCACCAGGGCGCAGGGCACATGTACGTCTGCACGCATGTCAGAGGTGTGACGATTTAATGACTCCAGTTCGAGTTAAATCACACTTAATACGTCGCCAACGCCATTGCGTCTGATCAAATATTTACAGACTATTATTTTTCGAAGGAACTCAGCCGTAAAGCTCACAGTACTGTTGCAACTGCTTCTGATGAAGCAGGAAAAAATTCACACGTTGTATGCTGTGAACACTCTTTATGTCCAGATTCATTGTTTCACTGGGTCTGCTCTTGACTGCTGAACTGACCATCAAAGGCCAGCAACAAAAAAAATCCTTTGTGTCACATTGGAAAAACGCTCTGGATCTGATGTTCTGTTTTCGCCGCATCACGGCACAGACCCGAGCACACACGCTGCACATTTCGTGGCGTCTACGATTGTTGCCTGCAGTTTGCTTCTGTGCCGGCTTATCACGATTGACATTTGGTATCTTGATGTTGATGCTGGTTCTGATCTCGTAGTTACTTTGGTTCGATCTTATTCCACTGTGGCTTTTCACCGCACCTCTGCGCAAAACGTTGCAAACAGTGAGCCATTCTCGAGTCCAGTGTTTCTGGTCCCCCAATTTTGTTTCAAATTACTCAGTTTGTTTCTGTTCAGCAAAACTGAGAACTGAGTGGTCCATTGGAACACATTTTCGGAACAATAAGAATCAAGGTAGGAAAGTAATTCTGTGAAGGTGTGAGGTTTCAGAAGCCCGTGCTTGTTTGGACGCATTGGCAGGGATTGAGGATGTACGGTACTTCTTGACACAAAGAGGAAATGGAAACCACTAATGCGTACAAGTACCGTGTGATTAGTGGATAAAGTACACACCCAGCCTGGCTCTGTAATAAGTTAATAAAAATAGCATTTTTGGCTTGGGATGAGAGAACTGATACGGCTGGTGGTGTTTGGCGGTGCGTTGCGGGATGTGTCTGTTTCCTTCTCGGATAAATGGTGCATCAATATAACCTGTGACCTTCCCACAGATAATAACTCATAATTGTTTGTGCCATCTTCTCAAAACAAGAATGTACTGTAATCGTGGATAGTCTTCAGAAAGAAAACTTCAGGTACTGGTCTATCAGAAACAGCCCGATTGGTGGCAGTGTGCTCCACATCGCGTGGCTTGGTTTGTTCCGTGAACCAAGCCTTCCTTCAGAAAACCAAACACAACAGGAAAACGCATCTAAATTTGTCAGTTGTCGTCCGAGGTGAACATTGCGGTCAATGACGACACAGGGGCTCTGAGTTTCATTGCATCTCGCAGCGTCCGAAGTCAAATTGAAGATTTTCCTGCTGAATTCAGTTCATTGTGCGTGGTCAGTGTTCACACAGCTCGACATTTCAAATCCACCAACATTAACCCCGCACGTCTTTTCCACTTACCATTCAGGGCAGCTTCGAGAGCCGCTCATTGCCACCAAATTAATTAAAGACGGCAGTGAATTAAGTTGCCCTCTCACTGTACATCTCCACAGCTCTCTTGCGTGGTTCTCTATCCGGAACACAAAACAAGTGTGAAGCTGTATTGTTGCGAGGAAAGCTTTGTCTGCTGTCAGTGCCTGAGATGTTTCGTGGCTTTGAAGATCCTTTTGGCGTGTGCAAAACGAGGCTGAAAGACCCAACAACAGCAAGTGAACTCACGCGCACGTATCTTGAGGGCGTCTTACATCAAGACATTTTGGAAATTTCTCTGACTGTGAAACTCGGCCCCTCGTTTGTTGGACAGCAGTGAAGAACTCTGGTTTGTCCGATGTCCTCGGCGCAGCGCACGGCGCGCTGGTCGCAGCCTGCGCCGGCAGCGGTCGTCTGCGGCCGCGTGTTAATGGGACTGTCAGTTAGAATCACGCTCCGCGGCGTGAAGGGGACACGGCGACGCTGCCACGGTCAATCCGAAGTATCCGCAAAATATGAAGCACATAGACCCACACATGCGTATGTATGTGGCCAGCCTTGAGGGCAGATTACATAGGGAGCCGTACTGTACATTAGATTCGTGCACCCATCCCAAGCACACGCCGACTCTTTCATGCCTGTATTCATTTCCAACTTCTTATTTCCTTGATTGAAAGTGTCACGTTGATTAAACTTTGTTACCAGGTGAGGGCAGAGGTGGTTCCTTTCCGGGCAAAGTTGATCTTTTTTATGGTGCACTTGATTTATTTTGTGACGCATCTGCAGAATCACAGTAAATAATCATTTGACGCCTTCTCCTAATTATCGGACTTGATAAACCAACGCGGTGCCAACGGATTGTGCACACACATGCACTCGTCCTTTTCGTGTGCTGTCGGACGTCTTACACCTTCAAATTTTTTTTTACTTTCTGAAAAGGTGTGATCATTGTGCACTCTGCATTGAATGGTGCACGTATCAAAGTCAGCACTCGGTCGTTGTCGCGGTGTTCACCACCAGCTCTCAGTCTGCTGTTGTTCCGCTTGTCCTTTTGGCCAGTCCACAGATGCGTGAGGTCCCATCTGTTTCAATTGGCGGTTTCATCCAAATAGAGATGAATAACTGTTCTGAAATACCATTATTGGTGTTGAATTTTAATCCACTCAATTGTAATTCAATCCATTGTGGTGTCGCATTGATGTTTCTTGGTGGTGAACAGAGGTGTTGAAGATCTTTTCAACTTCTGCATGATTTTTCCGCATTAAATTTTCTGTGGAAAGTAACTGTTAAAGCTGGTCAATTCTGGAGGCACAAATGAAGAGTGCTCCACAAATATAATCCAATAAAAGTCTACTTAGATTTGAAAGGAGATTTGAGGGGATTATTTATGGATTTTAGACAGACTCTTTCACCAGGTTTTGAATTATTTGCCCGAGCTATTCAGTCAGTTTTTTGAAGACTCCCCGAATTAAATTCCAATCACATAAAGGTTTTGAGAAGGATTGAGTGTGCCACTGCATGATGCGACATGATTCCTAATTTGTATTGTGAGAGGCTCGTCTCTCATTAAACCAGCATTACTTGGGTAAATAAGCATTTTCTCTCCTTATTATCATCCCTCAATAAATCAGCCTCGCACTAACAAAGGGCCCGCTGAAAGATTCGAATCTCGTGCATTCAATGAGACTAAATTGGCCATTCTGGATAGCTTTAAATCCTGGAGTAAATATCACGGCTGGATGAGAGAGTGCACACTGTTTGCATATGAATAGTTTTGCTCATGAGTTACGGCCCGGCCGCCTTCCGCGCGGAAAGTGACGGTGCTTGCCCAGGCTTCCGCCCCGCAACCTGAGCTGCTGTATTAATTTCTAATTACACCTCATGCAGCAACACACTCTCAGAAACGGTGTTTCAGGGACAGCTTGGTGATCAGAAAATATTGTCACTTGTTACTGTGCAATTCACCGTCAAGAAATGAACCTTTTCGGCGAGTGCACGACACTGATTATTCTCATGCGCCAGAGATTCTTCCAGGCTTCTTCCCGGCCTGTGCTGCTTCTTGAGTCTTCTGACGTCGCTCCGACGCAGCGCTGCGGCACTTTTGGCATCGATGGTGGCAAACAACGATCAAGTTGGTCTCGCCCGACAACGTTTTGGGAGTGCATGTTGTGATTGCAGAGCTCTGTGGCGCTACATTCACCTGCAATTAGTGATTTCCACCCTTTGTTTTTTCTCTTGATTGATTCCTCCTCGCAGAGTTGTCTGTGCTTGCGGCCGACGTGTCTTGAGTGTCTCATACTCGTGTGTTTGTGAGAGGAACAACACCACGCACGGATATTTTGCTTTTGTGTATTCGACACAACAAAGCAACTTTTTCACAATCCGACACTGAGAGACAATCTTTGATTCTTCTGCGCACAAACTGTGCCCTCTTCGATTTTACATGTTTGTAATTCAATCCACGAAAGGCCAACAAACTCTTTGAAACTTTGTACACGCAGGACGATGGGACAACGGGGTCGTTCTGAGAGACTGGTGACAAAACATTCCGGTTGTATGTTTGAATAGAAATGAAACATTTGACCCACTGTTCTTCGAGTGTGACAATCCGCAATCTGGGATGATCTCGAAAAGATCTCCTCGATACTTGTGACTATTTCTGCGACTTGTGCAGAAATACCCCTGGGCCAAAAGTGAATCGATTGATATGAGAGCAGTGGACAAGGAATTCCCTCAAGACTGAGAGTTATCATCGCCGAAAATCATGATCAATTAGCTCCTTTCTGCCAAGTCCGTGCTCATTTCATTGTGCACAACTGAGCTTGCCTGTCATGTCCTTCATTGTGGATACGTGATGTATGGAGTAGGTACATCTATCACGAAATCTTTGAGATAACAAAATCTACAGGTTCATATATTTGAAATGACAAGATACGAGTCTTCTACAGCGTGATGCAACACCGATCCAACCCGAATCTCCCAATATCTCAACCCAGTTTTTTTCCTGACACCAAATGCCAACTTCAAATTATTCTATGTTGACTTTTGCCATCACATTTGCAAGTAATCTCCACCTAACAATGCCTGTATTTGTTGGCGAAATATCGGATTTCTGTGGACCCCTTGATGAGAATTTGATAGACTGTTGTATTCTTGTACAGTTGACGGATTTGGAGACTAAGAAAGGTGTATTGTTGGTCCGTAATTTATGCACTATCTTCATGTTATCGACTGTGACGATGTGCTCTCAGCCCGAAGGCCGTTTTGTTTGGACACAAAAGCTCCACAAGAAAATCATATCCCTGAAACCTTGGTGCTTGGTACTTGGATTGGACGTCAAAACCGGCTGAGGATACATCCAGGGAGGTCCATGATTCGTACGAACGTTGGAATACACGGTCTTTTCATTCATACAGTTTGAAAATGAAACCCATAGGCAAAGACATTTCACAAATCTGTTGCAACCAAACACGAACATAGAAGACGTCCAGTTTTGAGAGTGTTAACTCCACGGACCACCTGATCTGCTTCGCTGAGGGGATGTAAACTGGTTTTGACTCTTTGAATATATATTTCACGCAAAGTAAAAAATTCTCTGCGCACATGAGAGAAAAGTCCGCACAGCACGACACAGAGAGCGCTGTTAATGACTGCGGAAGTCGTATCGGTGCGCACTTTTCTCTTTCGTTTGTTTCTTCCACCAGTTTGCGGAGGTCGCATGCGACTCAGTGTTCCTCGAGAGGCTTGATTTTTCAGACCCCCAACACACCCACCCACCGCCACGCACACTGTTCGCAGGCAGAAGGTCGGACCTGCACTTTGTTACACCTTTGCGAATACTGTTTAACACGAGTCTCAAAGTTGTTCTTGTCGTATGTTGCAGAAGTTGGGGTCGCGGGAGGCGGCGGGGGCGGCGCCGACGGGGGACTCCGGCGGACACGCGAGCCTGGCGCGCTGCCTCGAGGACCTGCCCTGCTCAGCGGTAAGTGCGACGCCAAGTGTACACAGAAGGATAAAAAGATTAAAGATTGCAAGTTTTTCGTTTTCTTCTGTGTGTTAACAACAACCTGAACCTTTCTGCGGAATGTTAATACAGTGATTGTGCGAGTCGAAGTCAAACTAAACGTGCACACTGGTGCGCTGCTTGAAACATTCACGTGAAACGTTGGGGTTTCTGTTCAGCCTTATTTTGAGTCCGAGGGGACATTCACATGGAGACACGAACTCGGTGTTGTCACTTGTGTTTTGTGCATGCGTACTTGTATGCCACCACTGACAGCAGATTGCTCCGCACCTGCTTCTGACAAGATTCCCTTTAATTCCCCTTGATGTCTTACTTCATCAGCACTTCTGCACTTGTTCCCAATAATTGCAACTGTTTCCTACAAACTCCCCTGCTGGGAGACTTCTGTACAAGATGTACAGATTTACATCAAGTATGATGCCTGTTTTGTCTTGGCTGAAGCTGCGTGTCTCTTTTGGGCGAAGTGAAGATGCTGCTGTGAGTGATGAAGGAGCGGAGCGCAAAACAAATTGCGCAGCACTTTCCCGGTTTGTCAACCACTTTGTTGTTAATGGATAGAGATTGCAAACGAAGCTTCCGTCGCTTTTGCTTCGAAGTGATTCGCTCACATCTCCAGGTATCTGCAGCAAATTGTTGCAACAAGAGTTCTGGCGCTCCAGCCCTGTTGGAGTCGCGAACTGGTCCAATTTCCGAGCAACCTTCGATGACTGTCAACGTGGGAGGAGGCTGCAAGTGCTAGGGCCAGTGTGCCCCAAAAAGACAGACAGAGGCAGAGACAGAAAGAGGGGGGCAGAGAGACAAAGAGCGGTTTTTTCCCGTGGTGCCGTTCTCAGTTGGCGCACAAGGGCCTGAGACAATACGCCTGAGTACTGGGAAGGATTTCGCACGCGTACCCCGCACTGAGGCCGAGTGGAAAGGAATGACACTCTGCATGGAAAAATTAATTTACGTGAACCTTCGCTGGCGAACTTTGTAAATCAGCATTTGCAGATTTCTGCAACTTCTTCATTGCAAGGAGCGTTCATCATAATGTTCTCTCCATGGGAGAACAGTTTTGAAGCTCATGGTCCCGGCGGAGAGCAAATTTGTGGAAACGCCACAAAATCATATTGCGCACTGCATCCATTGAGTGAATCAGAGTCAGAAGCAAAATATGAAAGGCCAACATTATTAGTCTGCATGTAGAACTTGGATTGCATTTCCAGTAATTAGAATGTGCAGCGCGTGTACATTGGTGCAGCCCCGGAGAAAATGTTACCATGTTGGGAGCTTTCACTCGGGAGGAGTAGGAGGGAGAGTTATTAAACATGGCTCAGCAAGTAATATGCATCTGTTGCTTCTGCTTTTGAGAGCACCTCCTTGTTTGTTCAGATGGCGTTTTATTCACAGCTTTGTTTTTGCCCAATCACTTCATTTCCAGCAGCAAATTGGATGTCATTTCCATGTTGCTCATTCTACTTACCGCGTGTCGGAACAGACTCTGCCAGGGTCCATCAAAGTTTGGCGCGGTTCTCTTTCTGCGCCATTTCTGTTCCGTTTTCTGGAAACGTTGTTCTCAGGTTGTGCGTCACAATGTGACTCTCATCATTTTCTGGCGCTTTCCAGATTGGAGAGAGGTATGAGCTGGGATATGCTCAAGCTCAACATTGGTTTTCGGTGGCAAGGTGATTGTGGCGAGTTTTTTGGGCAAACCTGAGTGATTAGAGACGAGGCTGCACTCAGGCATTCATGTCGCCCGGCTGGGTGTGTATGATCCGCCTGGCTAACCGTCCAGCAGACTCTGCACTGTGAAGCATCAGCCGACAGCAGTCTTCGTGCGTCGAAACTGTGCTGCGAGCACGACCTGCAACACAACAATTTCCATTTAGAGCTGATACATAAATTGAAGAAAAATACTTCAAACGACCAAAAACTTTTATGCGCAGGTATTTTCCACTGTTGTATTGCTGTCGTCCTGAGCACTTGGTGGACGACTTTCTGAGCGAGCGATGTTCCGCACAGTGACTGCCTCCTGCTGCTGCACTGTATATCACGAAGTATCGTTGCAGGTGTCTCCATTGCATTAACACTTGTAGTCTTCTCTTGACCGTTCCCGATAATCTGTCATAAATATACTTTTTTTCATGCAGGAGGCTGTTGCTTGCACGGTCACTCTCTGGCATATGAATGTGGCCATCAAGTCCAAAGCTGTGCGCTCAGGCCATTTGAAATGTTTGATCGCTGGTCGTTTGGCTCAGTATGTCGACAAGACTCAATCTCGGCTGCAATAGCTGAAAAGAAAATTCCATCATCCAGTGCGAATTTTTCCACAACACACCTGCAGAACTTTGCTTCCGTTTGCAAGAACTGATCGGAATATGAAACGTTCCCGTGCGAAAGGCTGAGACGGTAGACTCTACCCGTTTCCTTGGCTCGTTGAGTGAGGATTATCGGTGCGTGTTTGTTTGAGCCAGTTCAATCTGAAACAGTGTCAAGATTTTGTGAAGCAAGCGTTGGCCAGTTCTGTGTCCTTGGTACAGGGTCTTGCGTTCCCCGCTGTTTAAAGGCAAGTGGCGGCCCGACAGCTGCAACATGTGCTGTGCATTACGAGCACACAGTCCTTGATATGTTGTGCCTATTTGTGGCCAGCGTGTGGCACTGTTCAGGAATATGAAAAAATCCGATCACTTGTCAAGGAAGGCACTTACTTTCATGTAGGCAATCTACAGCCCAGTGTATTTCACAATAAATAAGCTGGTTAGCGGCTGTCAGTGGTCCTAACCTCGCAATTCAGCCCTGCCATCCATCATACAGCCCTTAACTGGTTGAGGCCTTTAGCAGCAGAGTCTTCTCTGCGCACACCGGCTCAGCGCCGGGTCCCGATCCGCTGTCCCCGCCTGATCCTCAACCAAGGCCTCCCAAATTTGATTTGCGTCGCCTGTCCCCCGCATTACTTGGCCCTAACTGGATTACAATAATTACGATACATGGGCGTAGTGGGGGCTTTAACGCAGAATTATTGTAGCGTTGCTGGCCTCCACTTCTCACCTATCTCCACACACATCCAGTGCTGTTTTACCACAGTGTAAATTGAATGCGAGGGAATTGGCAGTTTCGTTGTGCGGCTCTGATTGTGATTCATGCATTTACAAACAGGTTATGGGAAGCTGTAAAGCGCACGTATTGCGGTCTTTGGAAACTGATGAGATACTCTCACAAGTAATTGCAACAAATTTTAAGTCCTTATTCAATTAGATGTATCATAAAATAGCCACGCGGGGACATCAGCGGATTACCACTGCGGCACAGTCCGGCCCAATCAAGCCTGTTGATACGAACGGTGTTGTTTCCAAGCGAGTACGTCGAAGCCAGAGAGAAATTAAGTGAACAAACTGTGGGTGAGTTTTGAGACCTGTGACAATTGCAAGGAACAATGTTCATTTTGAAAGGCTCCTCTTTCACTTCCTTCGTGAGGCAGGTGTCCTGAAGACACTTCTCTCAGCTTTGAAGTTGCATCTCCAACAGTGTTTCTGAGCGTACGAGGTGTGTCCGGGTATGGGTGGGAAATCCGGTTTTTCCGGTATTTGCCCTGGGACTTTTTGGTGACGATCGAGTGTGAATGGACCCTAAGGTGTGCTGATCATGCAGAGCGATCACGATCTTTTAGTGACCAAGGGTCACTCAGTGCGCCACACTGATTACTCGGCTGTCTTGCAGAGCCAGCAATCGCTCTTTTTCACGTGTGCGGTCGGAGGACATGCGACTGGAAATTCTGTTTGTCCTCGGGTTTTTGGCTGCAATGGAGCATTCCCGTGAATCCCAAAGGGTGGAAGTGAGGACATGCTTCAATCTTGGGATGAGAGCATGCCAAATTGTGCGTCATCTGGAAGGAATCCATGGAGGCCACGCCCTCAACAAATCCAGTGTTCATCGGTACCTGACAAAGATCCACAGAGGGCAGCGCGACCTCACCATCCCCAAACCAACTGGCAGACCGACAAAGCTCACTCTGGATGTCCTCCGCAGCATCCAGGACACTGTCAGCCAATGCCCAAATGCCACCATCTACGAGATTGCTGACGAGCAACGCCTGGGTAAGGCGGCAGTTCACAAAGCTTTGACCAAGGTCTTGAAAATGAAGAAATGACCCTGTGTTTGGAGGCCCCATGAACTGAATCAAGCACAAAAGAGGAAGCACCTGCAAATGTCCTGACGCATTCTTGGCATGTTCACCCAGAGCCCCACCCTCCCCTCCTGTGTCATAACTGTTGACGAGTCTTGGTTTCACGCCTATGAACCGACCAGCAAGCAGTCCAGTGCCACTTGGTTGATCGCAGGGGAACGCCGTCACGGAAAAGCGTGTCAAGAAAGGTCCACAAAGAAGGTCATGCTGACCATCTTTTGGGATGCTCAAGGCATCATCCATCAGGAGTTCTTGCCCAATGGCAGAGGGATCAATGCACAGCGCTACGTGGCATCTTTGCAACACCTTCGAGAAGCTGTCAGGTGCAAGAGGAGGGATCTCTGGAGGTGCAGACGGACCCAATTCTGGTTGCAGCAAGATGGCGCAGTGGCGCATCGAGCTCGGATCACGACTGCTTTCTTCCAATGGAACAACATGAAGACCATCCCGCATCTGCCCTATTCGCCAGATCTGGCACCGTCGGACTTTTTTCTGTTCGCATGCCTCAAGAGATTCATCAGGGGTCGGCGTTTCCAAAACCTGGATGAACTGATGGCAGAAATTGACACTCAAATCGGTCAAGTGGCGCAGTGGGAGTTTGCGCATGCGATGGAGGTCAGTCTTCCTCGTCACCTTCGTGAGTGTGTGTGGATGCAAGGAGCATATTTTGAGCATTAGGACTGGAAACCGGACACTCCCAGGAATGTTTTGACTAACTTTTGTTGTGAAATGTTCATTGGATCCGGAGTTATGGGCGATCGACTGTGCCCTCTGACATACTCAGTTTGCGCATGTCAAAACTACTGTTGACTGTTTAGTTTGCAATTTTTACTGCATTGTTGTTTAGATCATTGATTAAAGTTTGCACACACAAAATTTGAATGAGTTCTGACCATTCATTCTACCGGAAAAACCGGATTTCCCACCCATACCCGGACACACCTCGTATTGGATCGTTTTGCTTGAACCAAGTTGGAACCCGTGATCATCGTCGAGTCGAACGTTCTTTAATCCATCGGTGGTTTGGGTAGTTTCTCTGGTGAGAGGGAGGAGGAAATGTTGTTTTTGTTCAAAGGGCATTGTCTCTTCCCTCTCGTAGTTTGCCGAGAAATACCCCCACGAACGTTGCTCTGTTCAACTTCATGAAACTGGAATCAGGTGTGTCTCAACCAAGGTCACGGAAGACAGTACGCTTCGTGCTCCTTAACCAGGAGGCTCTTCCCCTCCGCTAAAAGCTTGACCATTTAGCCTGTACATATAAATTAGTAGTGGCACTGTAAGGGCCTATTTGCGGGATAATCAGGTTACTCTGCAGAAGGGAATAGTATGTGGCGCAGAAAAGTAGCGCGCCGAGTAATGCATTTCTTCCACACAGGAAATGCCAATTGCACTTAGCCTCTCACAGAAGGTCCTTTCCTCGAGTTTTGTCAGTGCAAAAGGGCCAACTACGCAAATTGAAGATTCAAACTTGTAAATTCCAAGGGACAGGACGTCGTTGAATGTCGCCAAAAAGTTGATGGGTCTTCAGTTGCTCATTCGTGCAAGAGCACAGTGATCTTGTTCGTGTTCCGAGAGGAAAACTACATTTGTGGTTTTCAGATTTCTGCAGGGTTTGTCTTTTCTGGTGTTGCCAATGTTCAGAGACGTGAACGGTACAGGCGTCAGAAGGCAGATTCTCTTCACTGCAGTGTTTCGGTGCGTGAGAAATGTGTAATCATACCAATTATAGTTCCAGCTTCTGATTAACAAACACGACCCAACCTCCTGCTCCATGGCTGCGATCATAGTTGAAATGAAACGCTTGAAGTGGATGACACGCCCCACGCTGTATTTCTGAGGCATTTGCAAAAAGTTAGAGTGACACACTGCATAGCACCGAATGTCGTTTCTGGTTCTATGTTCTTCTGAGTGGCCCGCCGTAGAGAACTTTCCTGCGGCTGTGATGCACATTCCTGGTCACTTTCTATCAATATGGAAACGAGATCGTGTCTCGAGGCACTGACCTGAGCGCAGGGTCTGGACATCGAAAATTAATTTCGTCGTGTACACTGATAGGGCAGGATTCGGTTCCAAACCAAAGCAGTTCGGTTCCTTTGCCGATAAACAGGTTTCGCATTGAGCGATTATTGGGTCCCATAGAACGCACAAAGCGAACCTTCTGCTCCATTATTTGTCGATCTGGCTCCTGTTTCCGAGACGACAGGAGGAAGGTGATGCCGTGTTTACTCAGAGCCAATCCAGAGGCTGTTGGTGAGAAATGTCGGGCATCAGAGAGCAGGGTTCTCTTTCTTCACTTTGTGCTTTGGCTGGCAACTTGCGTTTGAAGATTCCAAAGTTACCTTTCTTGCTTTGCGTCGGAAGCAGACGACGAGATGTCAGTTTTTTGGGTTGTGTTGAGTGTTCAAGCTGATTTGTAAGGAGAAGGAATCCTGACGTCGAGGGTTGTGTGCAGCACTCCATGGAAGCATCTTATTACCCCGGCAGATGTTGACTAATTAAAATGCAAATGACCCGCGATGCCTGCTGCACCGAGGAGATTTTAACTGATGGAATTTGCGCCTCAGATTTTTCACGCTAATCCTCCGATTTGACATTTTAATATAGAGCAGTCACACATCCTATCTGCCGATGACCTTTTGTGAAATAGGATTGAAGTAATCTTGTATTTTACATAAATTAGCTGACGCAATTTCCCAGAATTGTGGCTTTTCGAGTAAATTTGGGACGTTGTCAAGTGATATGAAGAGTGATCAAACAAGAACAGTTCTGGTGAACATGGTCAATGCGTCGAGTGCCCATTGTGTTACTTGTGATTGATTCAGATGACTAAGACGAGTAACAACATCAGGGTGTTATGCAACGGAAACTCCCGACATGAACAGTTACATGCGTTGATGAAAGATCAAGCTTTGCAATGATTGATCAAATTTTGCGCCTCTGCATTGTTGGACTCCTCGAGGCAGAATTGGAGACAATTATGGTCGCAAACGCGCGTGGAGGAAGACACCCCGAGCGATGCCGCCCGGCCAAGTTTGACCTACTTTTGAAATATTGTGGCTCTCAAAAGATAGTGAACGGAAAATGAGATTTCGTTCCTTTTCCCGCTGTTTTGCTTTGATTTCTGGTGAAGTTATTCTGTCACCTGCTGTTGACTTCCCACAGACGGCAACACCAGCAAATTCCTCTGGTCCGCAAGATACATTTTCTCCCCCCCTCCCATCCTGCATGTATTGCGCAACCCCAACATTGATTTCTTACCAAGTGACCAGTGACAAGACAGCTGCGCCCTCGTGTCCATGGGTGATAGATGGGCTCCGGGCGCGCTGACCACTCCCGCACGATCACCCCTCCGGGCCGCACGGTCCCTCCGCACCCCTCTGCCTGCTCACTATTGACCAATTAGCCGCCGCCGCCACCGCAACAAAAGACGTGTAATCGGCTGTAATGGAGCGCGAGTCGAGGCGCACGCATCGTCGCGCAGCGCCGCGGCAATATGGAGCCTCCCGCGGGGCAGATTCACCCGAACGCGGAGGGATCCCGGGCGCGGCGCGGTGAAACCGTGCGCTGCCCGTCGGAAAGAGCGCACCGACTCTCTTCTGACCGTTCAGTCTGTGTGTCGTCCTGCAACAGAAAGGAACGCATTTCAAGACTGGCATTCATGGCTTTCGTGATTTGAAAGTGACAACACAATGAACTGATCACTGTGAACACTTCCTCGAAAGGAAGAGGGTGACCTGCCCTTTGTTGAGAGTGTAGTGTGGGAGATTGAGTGATGAACCTCGCGCACGCACGTTCACGCGCCGGGGCGGTGTCGCGGATGTTTAGCGCGCAGCCGTGGCATATGGTGCGCTGGAATTGCTCGCGCCGCAGCCCAGCTGAGTCCATTGTCATCTCCCGTCCCGCACCTGATTCCACTGTTTACAGACAGATCCCCACAAGCTGAGACCAGATGATGTCATCCGCTCGGCTCAGTGGAGAGTCGGGTGTGGCTCATCGCTCTGTGTGGCGGAGCTGCTGCCCACCCAGACGCAGCCACGGCGAAGAGAAACGTCCTATAGCTGAAGAAACTTAACTGGAGGCCATGTTTGCGTTTTGTCCAGATTCTTTCGGTGCTATTGACGGCAACTTCCCTGCTATGGGAGCAACTAATTGGGTCATAAAAGCATTAATTGCGTCAGAAACTGTGTTTCGCCACTTCAGCAGAAACCAAAACCAGGCAATTCAACTTTGTCTTCAATTTAGATGTTTATTCTTACCCCAATATAACGGCAGCCGATTGGCAGTTTGTGAACATTTCGTCCCATCAGTTTCGTTTGTAGCGCACCACATTCATTTCGTTATTTGGCCAACAATTTCCGCGTCTGAAGTGTGAGCGTTGACAGTATTTGCTCTGCTGTTGAGTCACAGTTTTCAGCAGTTTGGCTGCAAATCTTCGTCACCGAGATGAAGGTGCGTGACACAGGGAGTTCCGGTGCGTTTCCCTGACAATTTTTGAACGTCCTCAAAGTGCTTCCGGTGTGTTCCACCTGTGTGAGTACTCGAGTGCTTCGGTGCATTGAAGAAATTGTAATCCAAAAATTCCGTTTGCTGCTGAGCTTTCTTGCGTGGTGGAATGGTTTCAGAACGCTTTGCTTTTCTTGTTTGGATTTTCAGTTTTGCTTTTCTGTTTTGCGTCTTGAGTACAAAGCCATGCGCAAATATTGCGGCCCTCGGTGCAGCATATCGCTCCCCTAATTACAGTATCAGTCGGACGCATAATCAGTCAACTTGACTCATAATTGATGCCCTTGGCTCAGCTGATTTGATTCCGCCACAATGGAGCTGTTTTATGTGTTAATTGAAATGATTTGCATGGCATTAGCAACGGATACAAAAGCTGACATGCACAGGGTTCAACCCCACGTTACAACAAGCACCTTGCACATTTGGCTGCAAACTTGCGTGTCTCGAAGTGTTGCTGTTCAATTCTTGCTTTTCAGTATGCGGCCTCGAACAATTTACAATTTACTTTCTTCCCAGTAGCAAGTTAATAATTGTGCGTCAAGTGCAAGTCTTGTGAGAATGTTCGAGGTTCGTACACGCGGCATTGTCGATGAAGTTTGCTTCACACAGATTCCAACCGAGTGATATTGGTTCGAAATTACCACAAGAAAAACATGTCAGAAAGTTGTTGTCAAGACAACGTAAATTGAGTCCCAATCTCTCATCAAATCGGCGCGACTAATGGGTCAAATTTTTGAAAATCTCCGTTGTCCACTTCTCATTTGCATTCAAATGAAGCACCATATGGGGCAGTCTAATAAAAGTGAAAGAGGGCGTGAGGAAGGAAAAGACCCTGAAATTGCTCATTTTACACACCTGAGGTGGTTTGCTGCTGCAAAAGGCTTGTGTGCGTCCCGCACATTTTCTGCTTCATTGTTTGCAAATCCCAGCTGCAGGGAAAAAGACAATGGACGATGCGTTATTGCAGACTTAATGAGGGATCCATGAGTGATTGGTCTTTGTTTTCCATTTCAATAATTTGAGGAGGTCAGGAGTCGGTGATGGGAGGACTAATGCTATTTGAATGAATTCCATTAGATCAGATGACTCACTCACTCACGGAATGCAAATTTCAAATATTTGAAGATGCATGCAGGAGAACGCCATGCCAGAGCGCGTGCAAAAACGGATTTGTGCCAAGCACCATTGAATGCCATTGGACAGTGTTCATATTTAATCACTTGATTCCTGATAATTTATAGATGCCAGAACTTTATGAAACGTGCGGTCCTTGCTTCTGATGGATCCTATTTTAATTGATCCGTGCGCCCTGCGTGTGTGCGACGCGATGAGTCAAAACGAGAACTTGCATTGTGTGCAGAGTGCAAATCAAATTTGTGTGGAATTGAGCGACCTGTTTAAAAATTCTCTTTCTTGTTGTCAAGCGTTTTATAATCAATTGCCAAGACTTCATGCAGTTTGCTACGCGGTGTTTGATAAATGAGGCGAATATTGGAAATGGTCTGCATTCTCCCCGGGAGTGTCAGTTCCCCGACACGCTGCGCCAGACAAGACACTTGGGTTCAAATCCTGAGAAGAGCTTTCTGCGCAAGAACCGGATGCGCGAAAGAAAATCAAACCCGATTGCGTTTTTGCGGCTCATGGACAAGGATCATCAATGGAAATGCGACACGAACATTTTCAAACACCACTGTGTGATAAATTTTCATTGTTTCTGTATTTTCAGTGTTTGAAGCCGTGCGGCCAGCCTCACGAGAGCCTTGGGCAGTGTGTACAACAAATCTGCCAGGTATGCGTGTTTTACTTTGCTCTATTTACATTTCGTTTGAAATTTATGATGTTGATTGTTGTGTCGTTGTTTAATAGCTGTTGTGATTTGAACGGTAAACTACCAGTGTACACAAAAGATCTACAACCTTTTATGTCAACAACACATTTGACAACCAGTGCTCAATTGCTTTCTTCATGGTGGTTGGCGAGTTCGACTTTCATCCAGCATTTTCGTTTCAGTGAATGTTTGCCGTAACATTCAGTATCTGTGGGAGCTTTTGGCAGATTAAATTAAAGATAAATACATTCCCGTTTACAATGAGCGCAAAACACAAATACTTGAGAAAAGTTCCCATTAACGGCAGTCGTGACTCTGGACAAAATGCGGCAGTGTGAGAAAATCTTGGGGAACACCTCAAATCACCAATGCTATTCAATGCGGTGGCTTCTTTGAATTTCCGCGGACATCCATTTGCAGTGACAAATGGAAATTTAATTCCGGTCGTCCTTTGGATGTCCACTTTTGGTCTCGAGTGGTCAGCCTGGGAATCTGGGAGAAGTATGCAGGACATCTCTTGACGATTGCACGTCTTGACACTTGAGACGTGCATTGCGCGTTCACATGGTTTCTGTGACAACCACTCGGGATGGGGACAGAGTGCAATTTTAAATGGGACTCAAGCTCACAGGCGTCCAGTGAAAGGTTTGGCCGCAAAAAAATGAAACTGAACGGACAACCAACCCCGGAACGTTTCCCTTGAAATTCGGGCGTCAGGAGGTGTGTAGAAACAGGTCCAAGTTGCGGGATCCATTTCCTGACTGTGCTTGTCTCTATTCTTTTGGTGAACGTCGTTCTTGATTCCGTCTTCCATTCATTCCTTCACACAAATGTTGCCTTTTGGACTGCCTTCCTGAGACCCAGACAGACAGAGACTCGAGTACCAGACGAAAGTCCCTTGTCTCTCCGTCCATAATTGGCCCAGTATCCACACAGTCGACTGGATTCTGCAAATATCTTCAGTTTGCAACGGAGATATCGTGTTTCCTTCATGGCAGAAAGTGTATCTTTTGTGAGTGAATAAGAATGGATCTCTCATTGTATTTGGTGATCTCACATAAAGTTACAAGTCGGACACAAACTTTGCTTTGAGCTTCAGTTCAACACACAGGGTTTTGTTCACAAGGCACCACGCTTTTTCTTCGAAATTCAGGAGGTCAGCATCAGAAGCGCTCTGTCTTCTGCGACCATTCTTCAGCACGTTTGGTTGGGCATTCAAATGCAAATGGTTTTGTCATCCATTCGTTCTTGTTGAGAACACTCCTCGGCCACGGACTGAAGACCAAGGAGGGAAGAAGGAGAATGGGGCAGTGGCGCACACACACACACGCATGAGCCTGATTGAAAGATAGGATGTCATAAGGAGCTTTAAGTGGCCGTTGATAGGGCGAACTCATCAGCTCGTCCTCACAATTTCCCTGCGCGCCGCGCTGCACAATCCACCGGGATTAATTTGAGGCTTGCACTGCGAAAATGCCACAAAAATATTTTCTCGCTGGTAGTCTTCTCTTTTTACGACAAGACCTTCGACTTGCACGTTTGTGTGGCCTGCGCCAGTCAAAACCACACTTGAGATCACATCACTTGAAGTTTGCTTCGTGCAGAAACAACGAAGCGAGCTGAATATTTGCCGTCTTCAAAGCAAAAATTTGAGAGTGTCCGAATGGTTCTGGGGATTGAAAGAAGTAACAATGACACTCTTCTGATGCAGTGGCTGGGCAGGAGAGGTGCTCGTGTGTTTGGTATGTCACTCAGGTCCTCAGCCCACCCCGGTGCGAGCTACTTAGTGCTATTCATTAACAGTGTGCAGGACGAGCCGGATTCCCTTTTCGGTGACAACACAATGTGGTCGGTGATTTCAATGAAACTCAAACCATGCAGGATTGCAACGTTTTCTGTGTGGTTGACACGTTCTGTAGCAGGATTGAGGTTCCAACAGATCTTGTTTCTGCACGTGCATTTGTGGTCAGGCCACTCACAAATTTTGGCCATACATTTCTCAGTCTGGTGCATTGCGCATTGTTTGGTCCCGTACAGTGCAGTGTCTCGTTTTTGCGGTGGGTCTCACGCAGTGTTCAGATCGCGAAACAGAGGCACCTTTGCAACCATAAACATCACGGAGGGAGGACATGGAGGAGAAGGTAAAGCTTCGGCTCGTAAGATGCTTGACTCTTCTTGATTTGGAGGAAAAGCCAGGAGCCGAGAAGTGCTGCAGATTAATGCCGAGGCTACGAGACAGTGACAGTATCTTCCTCCGAATGGGGTCCTCATTCGTCAGCGCCAGATACCATCTCAAAACCGCTTGACATATGTTTGCCCCAATCTACACATATTGTGTTTGTGCCAGCCAAACTCCTTTTCAAAACAGAATTTTAGGATGATAGATCATACGTACTGCCTGTCTTTGAAACATTTCATCAGATTTGGCTGACTTTCAAAGGCATATACTCAAACATCGCTGCAGTGTTTGTACTTGTTTGTGGTCAGACCTCCCATTCTGCTGCATCATCTGACATGTTCTTTCCTTGAAAGCCAAAATTGGGCATGACCAGATGTCACCAGGCAAGGAATATTTTCGTCAGGAATTGAATCAGAGGGCTCAAGGTTCTGGCGCTGGGGACTGTGGCACGTCTTCTGCACGCTTCAGGCAGAGTCTTCATTCAGAACCAGGCTAGAGTCCTGTATTCGGATCTAATGTTGTTGACATGAAGCAGGAGACATACAGCGCTGCAAACCGAATCTGCCAAACGAAGTTAATCAGGCCCGCCGATCCCTGCTGCGGGTGTAGCGCTGCCGGCAGCTCGGATCTTGGGACGCGCCGCGACAGCAGCGGCGCCGATGTCACCGTGTAGAAACAACTCGTGCGTGACTCTTCCCCAGTGTTTCCCCTCTTGGTTTTGTTCAGTAAGAAAACACTCCCGTAGCGTTTTGCACTGTTTGGGATGAAATCCTTTTCTGGCAAGTCCTGCAGCAGTTGCTTTTGAGGACACACTCTTCTCAGATAAGAAGCAATTGGCTGGTGCAAAGATGTGAGACACTCTGGTTGGGACACCGCCGTCTTTCGCTGGTGCGTGTGCACAGGAACCTGGCTTTCTTTCCTTCTGGACAAGACAGGCACACATTGCTTTCTTGTGGGGATGTAGTTGGATAGAAGGATGCCAAATGTCGAAGTCTGAGTGAGCAGGTGAAAGAAAGAAAGGAACACCACAGTGAAAATCCCGGGGGTGTTGAGATTCAGTGGTGCACAACTGCACGGGAGACACTGGTCTGTCTGGTCCACTGTGCAGCAGGGTGTTACTCAGTTGATGAATCTCCGCGTTGCCTGACCCTATTACCACCAGCCCGAGGAGTCCAAATTAAGCGGCGTCCGACACTTAAACAATCATTAATTACTCAACATACGTGTGGCACGTGTGTTCTCCGGATGAGGAATCGCTCGTTTGTTGGGATTTATGAGAGGTGAACTGAAAAGCAGGACAAATTGAATGTGGTGAGCAGGCGTGAGTAAGACTGGGAAAAACATTCAATCAGATGGTCACTTTCTCAAAACGTGCGTCTTGTGGCATCTCAGTTTGACAATTCCAAGTCTTGATGGTTTCACGGGTGCTGAGAGAGAGACTCTCAGAGGTAACACTTGTTACTGCTGCATGGCGATGAGCACCTTGGTGCTTTCAGAACTGATGAAATTTGCACTTCTGTCTGTCCGGGTGTCAGCAAACGGCACAGTTTGGAGAGTGCAGATCCGTGAGGCAGAATGACCGCACGTTATGGCGACACCGGGCACTGAAGATCAGCGACCAGGAATTGACCGTGGACGGGAGACCGAGGCAGAATGAAAGATTAATGGGAGAGCTCGAGTCACAGATTGCCGTGGTGCGTGGGTGAGAGAATCAGCGCCAGGGGAAGGATGATAAAGACTGTCGGGAGATCAGAAGAAGACGGCGACTTGTGACAATTCTCTCGTGTGGGGGCGAAATTTCGTCTTTTGAGGCGTTGGAACACAGAAACGCCGCAGTCCGTTGTTTTCTGCGTGCAAACTTTCCTGCTCTTCACACTGTGTACACTGTCCCTGTTGTTCCGACACTGCAACAAAGGAGAAGCTGCAGTTCTGAGAGTGCTGAAGTTTGGGTCCCCTGGGCAGGGTTTGGCTTGATTGGAAGCACGCGGGCGCCATGTCTTCATTCCCGAGGCCTATTAGTGACCAATGACACCTGGACAAACAGGAAATCTATGCGCTTCCAACACGGAAATCCGACAAATCAAGTCGCGCTTCTTCAGGGTTGAGGATTTCTCAGAAGTGGACGGCTGTACGACTGCATCCGCGAATGTAAACGAGTCTGTGATTTGCCGCAATTAGGCTGTATTCACAAACCTGAAGTGTTCTTTGCATTCAAAGCAGTTTCCGTCTCAGGCGTGATTTTCATAACAACCCTCGGAGGTTTGCACTTCAACGTGCAAAGTGACACATAAACTTTTGACAAGCAAGTAGGAAAACTGTGGTTGTCAGTTCCTATTCTGACACGCTTGGTCGTTTTTGTGTTGTTGATCATTTCAAAAGTCTGGGCTCTGTTTTTGCCGGTACCACTCTTCGCGTCCACAACACCCACTGTAGATGTTGTCCAGAGCGATGACGGACCCTGGGGGAGGAGGACAGGTGTATCATAGTACATTGAAAAAATAGCTCTGTGGAGCTCGCGGTGATTTGAGGAAATTTCAGTTGCTCTGATTTGGCTTGCTCTGATTTGGGTCACTCTGATTTGGCTTGCTCTAATTTGGCTTGCTCTGATTTGGCTCACTTTTTTGTCAAAATTCTTACTTTTTTCACTCAATATTCATAACTTAGGAACTCATTTAGTACACACCCAAATGAAACAAATTTGACCAAATGGAACTTTTATACATTATTTCACAACAATATCCACATATCAACAAAAAGAATTGCCCGGTATCTATTTTTAAATTTTCTATTAAAAATGACTTTTTAACCCAAACTTTAGCCCTACCTAAAAACCATTTAAAAATTTTCAAAAATCAAAAATTGAATGCTACCTCTCAAACCCCGATACAATTTACTACATTTCATCAATATACTTCTTTCACCAAATATTTGTACCTTCTGAGATACAGAGACATTTCTACATTTACACCCCATTTTTTCTACACTTCCAAATTTGACCTTTTTGACCTCAGAAACCCAAAAATTCAAATTTGGTAAATTCCTTCCTCGCGCATTATCCCCAACCCAAAATGAACCAAAAGAGCCTAAAAGGTCCCAAATCAATCCTCATCTTGACCAAAAAACTGCTGCTGACATACTTTTGGAAGAGGCTGCCTATAGGTGCTTCGATTTGGCTCGCACCGATTTGGCTCATCAGCCCAAATCGCGCAACCCACCTCAAATCACCTAA